>ERZ1026898.16-NODE-16-length-118708-cov-23.205962_pt1 | contig 118708 bp, 99 predicted proteins | sample MGYA00380178_ERZ1026898 | MGnify/ENA primary metagenome ERZ1026898 (study PRJEB33269, sample SAMEA4719814) | human gut metagenome | biome: human-associated habitat; feature: organic feature; material: feces | place: Cameroon | collected 2013-10 ...
ATCGCTCCCTGCTTTCTTTATACGGCGCAATACGTAATCGCGGAGACGCTTACAACTCCTTCACAGTCAAATGCCTCTGAGATAGCCGAGATGAGGTTTCGCCTGAAAAAGTCCTCACTCCAAGTACGAGTTTTTCAGCCGAAGACCAAACGCAAGTGTTTCCAGGTCACATCGTGCTGAAAGCGTTTCGTAAGGAATTATCTGAACGAAGGTAACGGAATATTCACTGTCATCAACGTGCAGAATCTGCAATTTGCCTTTTTCCCCTGTTGTCACACATATATTTCTATAATCTATAATTCATATCTTTCAAGTAACTGTAACACATTCTTATCCGGTCACTGAACCTGTCGAAGCGACAATTCTTTCATTGTCCATAGCTGTTGTTGTTATATGATTGATAGTAAATTTGTTAGAACTTGCTATCTGTCCTTATTCCATTCATTGCCCGATCAATTTTTCCCCATACCTTTGCGGTTACAAATCGGACAATGGTAAAAAATTGATAATGAGATGAAAAAGTTAGCGAAACTGTTTTTGGGATTCTCCTTAGCCGCGATAGGCGTGCTGTGGATTCTGAATGTCACCGGAGTGATAGGCTTCGACATATTCTTCCGTGGCTGGTGGACACTCCTTATTATCCTCCCTTGCACCGCACACCTGATCGCCAACCCTAACTGGGGCTCTTTCAGCGGCATAGCCCTCGGTGCGGTACTGCTGCTTCAGGCACAAGGCTATATAGACTGGTCAGTGTTCTGGAAACTGTGCCTTGCGATCATATTCATTGCTTTCGGCATTGTGCTGATTTTTTCCAAGAACGGCCGTCCGGAAAGTTGGAACTGCTACGACACCAGAGGAGGTTGCTCGATCATTTCCCGCGATGGAAGGAATATCCTGAAGATCTCATCCGCTTTTGGCGAGCAGAATCATCGTGTTGAGGATGAGGAGTTTGACGGTGCTGACATAGAAGCCTCCTTCGGCTCAGTCCGGCTTGATCTCCGCAACGCCATATTCAATGAAGATGTGGAGGTCCGGGTTAAGGCAAGTTTCGCAGGTGTGGGAATATATGTCCCGAAAGATGTCAATGTCGATGTCCGTTCCAATTCCGCCTTTGGTGGCGTGAACAACAAGACCGCAGACCGTCTCCGCCAGCAGGCCGGCACACACACCATCCTCATCATCGCCGAATGCTCCTTCGCCGGAGTCGAGGTGATGTAGGCTATTTCTCCGAACCGAGAATCTGCAAAGTGTGATCCTTCGTGTTGACTTTACCTATGGCTTCGATGATGATTCCGTCCTCATCGATCACGTAGGTGGTCCTCAATGTCCCGTAGGACTCCTTTCCGTAGAGTTTCTTGAGTCCCCAAGCCTCGTAAGCCTTCAGAATGACACACTCCGGATCGCTCACCAGATGAAACGGCAGAGAATATTTCTCTATGAATTTCCGGTGCGAGGCCTGCGAGTCCTTGCTGACACCAAGCACTTGATACCCAAGTGCAAGATACCGATGGTAGTTGTCCCGCAGGTCGCAAGCCTCCGCCGTACATCCCGGAGTGCTGTCCTTCGGGTAGAAGTAAAGCACAAGTTTCTTCCCTTTGAAGTCATTGAGACTTACCTCGTTGCCGTTCTCGTCCACACCGACGAACTCCGGTGCCTTTGTCCCTATTTCCAACATATTCTTGAATATTCGTTAATAATATAATCGTTAAACTTTACGACCGCAATTTTTGTGCAGCGGTCTATTTCAACCCCTCGCAGGTAGCCTTGATGACCTCCGCCACTTCCTCCCGGTTGTCGATGTTGACTTGATACATCGCCTTGGCCCCCTCGTAAGGAATCGCCTCCGGCATCCCGAATCTCTCGTTGGTCTTGGTCTTCTTGACCAGAACCCGATTGTCGTAGATTCCCCCGAAATATTTCCCCTGCCAGTAAAGCAGAAACTCACCCATCATCGGCTTTGTGAATATCCCCTCCAGCAGCCCCATCTGCTCCACCGCGAAATCCCTGTAATCCTTGCTTGTCATATTAATGTAAGTCAAGCCGTTTCTGTGTTACGGCTTTATTCTTTTACGAAGATAATGATTTTATTATGATCTTGGCTTCTTTAGTCATATCTTTTTCGGATGTCCTGCGCTAACGTTCTTATTGTGGAGAAAAATTACCAGAGGGTGTCATAAGACGTGCGTGAAATGCGTGATTCCGCGCACGGTGCGCTGTGGGGAATATAAAACAAACTGGCCGAGGAAGTTCCCCGGCCAGCCTGAGTTGGGATATTCATAAAGATTACTTCTTTTCGATGTAGGCGCAGGTTATGCCCCAGATGGAGAAGTCGTTCTTGTACTCGACCTCAAGTTCCTGCTCGACACCGTTCTTCCAGAGGTGGGCGATGTTGATCGGGTTGTACTCAGCGTCATAGCCTGCGCTCTCGTTACCGGCGACGTAGATGTCTTTGCCGGCTACCGCAAGACCCGCTCCTTGGCAGAGAGCCGTTTCGGCGACTTTCTGCGCGCCTGCTGATGTCCAGATGTAAGGGCAGATGTCCTTCGCCGAATTGGTCTCGGTCATATTCCCTTCGATGACATATTCCCCGTCCTTGACGTAGAGGCCCGTGACTTCGGTTCCGGCATAGTCGGTGAAATCCTGAGCCACGCCGTCAATCCAAAGCACGCCTTTCCATCTTCCGCCTGACTCTTTCTCGGTTCCGGCGGCATAGACCTTTCCGCCGTCAACGCAGATGGCGTTCACCCTCGCTACCGTGTTGCCGCTGGTAAGGCTCTGGGCCACACCGTTTTTCCAGATGGTGGCAATACCACCCTGCTTGTTACCGGCCGGCTGGACATATCCGCCGACATAGACATCCTTCCCGTCGGAATAGATGCAGTACGCCAGCGCGTCAGTCGTGCCGTCCGTAAGGTATTGAGGCTGACCGTCCGTCCATAGGATGGCGCGTCTGTCATAGTCAGGAACGTCGAATCCCGCCGCATAGACCTTCCCGTCAGCGACAGTCACGGCAATCGGAGATGTTGAATATTTCCCGTCGCTGATGACGGTCTTTTCCGCCTTGTCCTCCTCGCCGGCCTTGAATTTCCAGATCACGCCGACATTCTGGTGATAAGGCTCATAGTAGCCGTCGTCCACAAGGTCTCCTGTCGCCTCGCATCCGGCGATGTAGATAGTCTCGCCGTCAGCATAGACTCCGTTGCAGAAAGCGTCATAACTCCCGTCTGAGAGAAGGAACCTCTTGCCGTCCTTCCAGATCGTCGCATAGTAGTACCCCTTCCCTGGAACGGCTTCCTGCCCGACCGCATAGACAACGGTATCTTTCGGTGTCACAGGAACTTCCGGTTCCGGATCAGGTGTCGGTTCCGGTTCGGGAGTGTCAGGATTGTCCTTCCCGCAGGAAACCATCACCGCGGAAACAATGCAGCAGAGCGCCGCGAAAAACATTTTACGTCTCATAGATGTAATAAATTTGTCTGGTGTCTTCCAAAGGAACTTTAACTCCTTGCAAGAAGCTTTGTAACCTTGGAGCACCGTTGTTCGTTTTACTAAAATCAGCTTGGCACGGGGATGCCATATCGCAGCCTTTTCCCGGATTGGAAACATAGTCCCAACCGACAGCGCAAATTTTGTGAAAATATCTTGAATATGCAAGGCTTTTCACAATCGGCAAGAGCCGTGAAGAACCGGCAAGGGTTGGTATAGGTGTATATTCCCTTTCTAAATTAATGCGCAAATATCAGAAATCACGGAATTTTTATGTAAGTTTGGCTTTATAAAAGGACATTAGCTTATGTTTGACACGGTTATCACTCTCATCATCCCGATCCTCTGTGCCGCCTTGGCGCTGTGGGGAAGCGTTTTTTATGAAAAGGAAGGCTGGCGCGGAGCGGTCCGCTTCATCGTCCTGCTGGCCGCATCCGCCGGACTGGCGCTGTCCGTGGATAAGGTGATGCCGATGCTGAAGGAGATGTGCTCACAGGAGATGCTGGACGAAAGTGTTCTCAAATATTCATTGGCCTTGGCCTACACAGGAATATTGTCCCTAATGGTTGCCGCGTCATTCTATATGGTGGTGATTGACGGCCTTCTGGGTAATACGGGCGGTTGGTTGCCGGCGGTCGGGTGCGTCCTGACCGGTCTGTTGCTTGCCGTCCCGACACTGAGCCTTGGTATTTTCGTCATAAAGAATTTCTGGTGGCTCGCCCTCGCGGTTCTTGCAGTCCTTGCCGCGATCGGCGCCATTGTCGGCGGAGTCTCTTCTGGCGGCGTCAGCGCATCCTCGCAAGGCGATGTCTTTGTGGACAAGTATGGCAATGAATATATCAGCACCTCAGCCCAGTCCCGCATCTTCTACGGCGACGAGACCTGGAACACCAGCAAGAAATACCACATAAAAGGCCAGAGCGGCACCTTCTACCGGAAAATCAAATGATTTTCAATGCCACATAAAGGTCGTGAATATTACGTTGTCTTGTCCGCAAGGTTATTCCTCGACTATTTTACAAAACCCCTTCAGCCCAATGTTGTCTGGAAGTGTCTGCATTTTGTCTCCGGCTGAAAAACTTACACTTGAAGTAAAGACTTTTTCAGGCGGAACCGTGTCTCAACTATCTCAGGTCGGTTTTTCTATGAAAGAGTTTCGTGAAATTAAGAAGCTGTTTTGATTTGTTTGAAATGTTCTTTGAGGTGAAAAAATCTTCATCTTCTTCCCGCTTCTTCAGTCAGATAGTACCACTATCTTCCTTGGAAGAAGCGGTCGAACCTGAAGTTTTTCACCTCAAATCTTCAAACAAATCAAAACAGCTTCTAAATTTGGGCCGCATCGCTGATTTCTTTTGCCGGGTGTTGCCTGTTGCCAATCCAGAGAGTAATCCGTAAATCGGGATGTATAAATGAACGTCATAGAGCCTGTCGAAGTGTCCGGTGGAAAGTGTAAAGTTTCTTTACAGTGAGTGTAAAGAAACTTTACACTTTTTGATTTTCTTTATTTGGGTAATATACTGAGTGATAGATGTTTATGCGTTTTGGCACGGAAGTGGCTCACAGGTTTTCCGTGTTCGGAGGTTGACGGCATTGAGCGTACGACATACGAGACGCTGGCTGAAAGATTTCCGGCAGGATAAGTGAAATAATAAAGTGAGATTGATATGAGCATATTCAGAAGAAGAAAAATGGGAACACCGCTTTCTGGGGTGCTGAACATTTTGGGAATGACTGTGGCGTTCGCGGCGCTGTACATCATTTTGGTGCAGGTGCATCACGACCTGACCTATAATAAAGAGGTTAAGGATGCGGAGCGGATTTATTGCGTGTCGCTGCCGGACTGGTACACGGAAGGGAAGTATATGGTCTGGCTGAACAGGCCGCCGTTCGAGCAGATGATAACCTCTATTTCGGAGATCGAGGCGGGAGGTACGGGCTATCTGTCCGGACAGGCGATGGAAACCATTGTCGGTGACGGCAAGAACCCGACTCTGTCCGATCCAAGCGTTTCGATCAAGTTGTCTTCGATGAACAAAGGCACGCTCGATGTCTTCGGATTCGAGCTGGCGGAAGGCTCGTGGGACAATTACGTTGGAGTCTGGGACTACGCCTTCAGCGAGTCCGCAGCCAGGAAGTACGGTGTCGGAGTCGGCGGACATATAATGATAAGGGACTGGCAGTCCGGAACTTATCACGATGCGAATGTCGTGGCGATCTACAAGGATATGCCGGTGAACTCGGACCTGTCCAGTTTCGAGGCTATGTGTCCGATCGGAGACCAATCCATCAACAGCTGGAGCGAATGGAGTTATCCTTATTACTTCAAGGCCAAGGAAGGTGTGTCCAAGGACGACCTTGAGGCTGCCGCCTGCAAGGTGATGGTGGACTTGATCGGCGGGGATTCCGACGCCAGCGATGAGGAAAAGGCTGAGTCCATAAAGCGGACAAAGGTTCATCTCATTCCTCTGACCGAGACCTATTTCGATCAGACAATCGCGAACCGTAACGGTGCGAGCGGCAACAAATCAACCACTTACACCCTGCTTGCCATCGCCTTCCTGGTCATCATCATCGCGTTCATCAATTTCGTGAACTTCTTCTTCGCCCTTGTCCCGGTGCGTGTGCACTCGGTCAACACAAGGAAAGTTCTCGGAGCCTCAAGGGCAAGCCTGATTCTGGACTGCGTGATGGAGGCAGTCTCCTTGATAGTCATCTCGTTGGCTCTGGCGGCGGCTGTCGTGCTGCTGTTCCAGACCTCCACGGCGGCGAACCTCATAACCTGCTCCACAGCGTTCGGAACGAATATCTCCGTGGGCATATTCACAATCATTCTTGGACTTTTCTTCGCTGTCGTGGCGAGTCTTTACCCTGCTTTCTACATCACGTCCTTCTCGCCGGCGCTTGCCCTCAAGGGATCGTTCGCGTCAAGCGCCAAGGGGCGTGTGTTCAGGTACTTGCTTGTTGGCTTGCAGTTCCTGATCTCCATTTCGCTGATCATCTGCGCCACGTTCGTGGGACTCCAGAGAAAGTATATGCTCAGCCACGATATGGGCTTTGACCGTGAGGAACTCATCACTGCCAACATTAACCGTACTGTCGCGAAGTCTGCTGAGGCCCTGAGCTCCAAATTGAGGGAAGACCCTCAGATCAAGGATATTACCTGGGCTGATGGAGACCTTGTGCAGCCGAGCCGTATGGGCTGGGGCCGTCTGTACAAGGGCGAACAGGTCAGCTTCCAGTGCTATCCTGTCGCGTGGAACTTCCTGAGGTTTATGGGCATTCCAGTCATCGAGGGGCGTGATTTCACCCAGGCTGACGAGCAGAGCGAGAACGGAGTCTTCATATTCAATGAAGCGGCAAAGAACAAGTTCGGGTTCACATTGGAGGAAAAAATGCCTGGCCATATGGATGAGGGAGACGCCGAGGTGGCTGGTTTCTGCCGTGATTTCAATTTCACTTCATTGAAGAACGATGTGTCACCTTTGGCTCTGTACATCTTTGGAAAGCATCCTTGGAGACCTCTCACAACGCTTCTTGTGCGTACCGAGAAGAACGCCGACATCCCGGCCATTATGAAGAAAATAGCCACCACGGTTTCCGAGATAGATCCGACCGTTAATCCGGATGACGTTGATGTCCAGCTCTTTGACAAGAAACTCCAGGGACAGTACGAGACCGAGACCAACTTCTCACGCCTGATCACTCTCTTCACCCTGCTCGCGATCATCATCTCGCTGATGGGAGTCTTCGGACTCGTGATGTTCGAGACTGAATATCGCCGCAAGGAGATCGGCGTAAGGCGTGTGAACGGTGCCACGATAGGGGAGATCCTGAAGATGTTCAACATCGAATTCGCGAGGATCGTGCTGATCTGCTTCATCATAGCGATGCCGCTGACCTGGTGGATTGTGAACCGGTATCTGTCCGGCTTCGCCTACAGGGTGCCGATCTACATCTGGGTGTTCGCCGCCGCCCTTGTCGCTGTCCTCGCGATCACAGCTCTGGTCGTCACGGGACGATGCTACCGGGCCGCCACCGAGAACCCAAGCATCACCTTGAAGAAGGAATAGCCTTGGAAGGCGCGGCCCAATAGTCGGCACACTGAAAATAAATATTGAAAAATCAATCTGTTAGAAAGACTTTTTTCAATGAATATGAGAGAACGGCTCGCAATTTGCGGGTCGTTCCCTTTTGTGAACCTACTGGAATATGCCCGGTTCGTGATCAGGCATATTTCTGGATTTTAACCACATAATTTATGAGACGTTTATCGATTCTTACCGCCATCATTCTGGCCGCAGCGGCCTTGATGGCATCGTTCCAGAACTGCCATGCCTGCACGGGCATCACCCTGAAGGCCAAGGACGGAAGCACTGTCGTGGCCCGCACGATCGAGTGGGCCGCATCCGACAATGACTGCCGCTGGGTTGTCGTGCCCAGAGGCCACACCTGGAAATCCTTCATCCCCGGCGGCGGAACCGGCCGCAGCTTCACTTCAAAATACGGCTACGTCGGCGTGGCTGTGGTCCAGGACGAGCTGATGATGGAGGGAATGAACGAGAAAGGACTCTCCGCCGGCCTTTTCTATTTCCCGGACTATGGAAGGTATGAGGAATATTCAGAAGCTAATTATGAGACGAATATCTCTGATTTCCAACTGGTTTCCTATATCCTCGGACGTTGTGCCACTGTCGATGAGGTCAAGGCCGAGATCGCGAGGGTGCATATTCACGGATTTGACCCTCGCTCTTCGACCGTGCATTGGAGGTTCGCCGAGCCGTCCGGCCGTCAGATCGTGCTGGAGGTCATTGACGGGAAGTGCGTTTTCTATGAGAACACCCTCGGCGTGCTGACCAACTCGCCTTCGTTCGACTGGCAGCTCACCAATCTCAACAACTACGTAAATCTGCTGCCGGGACGCACTGAACCTCACACGCTCGGGAATATGTCCCTGTCCTCTTTCGGTGGAGGAAGCGCGATGCTTGGGCTTCCGGGGGATTTCACGCCGCCTTCACGTTTTGTCCGAGCGGCTTTCTTCCAGAGCACCGCTCCCGTGAAGCCAAACGCTGAGGGATCCGTTTTCGCTGCCTTTCATATTCTTGGATCGATGGAGATTCCGATCGGAGCGCAGTTCGCGCAGGGGCAGGAGCCGGCTGACATTCCGAGTGCCACACAGTGCACTTGTGTCACTGATATGTCAGGTCTCCGCTTTTACTACCGCTCGATGTACGATGGTGGCATCAGATGCATTGATCTTAAGGAGATTAACTTCAAGAAAGTGGGATTGAGGTCCGAGCCGCTCATCCCAGCCAAGAAGGAGTTTGTCCATTATATCAAATTTTAATAATTAAAATTGCGAATATGCCGTTTTGGGCACGTTTTTCGCATTTGACATATTCGTTTGTTGATTTTAAAAATTCAAAATATTATGATTTCAGAGAAACTTGTTAAGGCTTTCAACGATCAGATTGTCGCTGAGCTTTGGTCTTCAAATCTTTATCTTCAGATGGCCTTCTACCTCAAGAAGGAAGGTTGGAACGGTTCCGCGAACTGGATGTTCAAACAGGCAGACGAGGAGAAGGAGCACGCTCTCAAGCTCGCTGACTATGCCATCAAGCGTGGCGGTGAGGTCAAGGTCGGAATGATTGATGTCGTTCCTGACGGATGGGGATCGCTTCAGGATGTGTTCGAGAATGTTTACGAGCACGAGTGCCACGTTTCCAAACTGATTGACGACCTTGCCGGTGTAGCCGAGGCTGAGAACGACAGGGCGACCAGGGAGTTCCTCAATTGGTTCATCCGTGAGCAGGTCGAGGAGGAGGATTCCGCTCTTGAGATCGTGGAGAGGCTCAAGAAGGCCGGCGAGGCCGGAGCGTTCTTCGTTGACGCCGAGCTTGCTAAGAGATAGTGCTTTTTACGATGAAAACTTCAGGAAAGGGGCTGACCGGGATTCCGGCCGGCCCTTTTTTTATAATGTCACGATACCAAAATGTAAAGCTTAATTTTGCTTTTTAGGGTCAAAATGGATAAATTTGCAAGATTAAAATGTTATAATAACGAATAATAATATTTATGTCACGTTTTCTTGATCCGCCAAAGGCGGGTAAACCTCTCGCAGAGGACAAGGTGGACAAAACCTATAAGGCAATGCGCACCAAGGTCTTTCTGGGTGCGTTTTTCGGATATGCCGCTTACTATCTTGTACGCAAGAACCTGTCTTTGGCCGCTCCTGATATGATCCACGACGGGATCATCGACGCGGGCAAGGCCGGCCTCGCGATGTCGGCTGTCTCCATAGCGTACGCCTTCTCGAAATTCATTATGGGAAGCGTCTCCGACAGATCTGACGCCAGGAAATTCCTCTGCGTCGGCCTTGTCCTTTCGGCCCTCACGATGATCTTGACAGGCCTTATCCCGTTCGGGGCCAACACCGCGGTGAACACCGCCATCATATTCACACTTATGCTGATAGTAGGTTGGCTGAGCGGTTTCGGCTGGCCTCCTTGCGGCAGAATTATGGCGCATTGGTTCAGCCAGAACGAACGAAGCTTCAAGATGAGCGTGTGGAATGTATCGCACACCATCGGTAGCTTCTCCCTTGGATTCCTTGCCATCGCCGGTGTGATGCTTTTCGACGCTTTCGGTGTGGCGCAGAGCTGGAGGGGAGACTTCATATTCCCGGCTGTCGTGGCTCTTCTTATCGCTGTCTTCTGCTGGTGGGCTATCCGTGACACGCCGGAGTCCTGCGGTCTTCCTTCAGTCCAGGACTGGAGAAAGGACTGGTCAGGAATCAAGTCCAAAGGCTCAGCTGACGAGAAGCTTCCGTTCAAGACCCTGTTCGTGGACTATGTGTTCAAGAACAAGCTCCTGTGGATTGTCGCCATCTCCAACGTGGCCGTTTATATGGTCCGTTACGGCATCGGTGACTGGGCTCCGACCTATCTTCAGGAAAAGTCCATAATGACCGCAGCCGAGAGCAAGATCGCTTTCTCCGTGCACAACATCGTCGGCGCCGTCGGCACACTTGCCTGCGGCTGGGCCACGTCCAAGATATTCAAAGGCCGCTGCGCTCCGATGAACGTGATCTGTATGTTCTTCTGCCTGCTCGGCGTCCTGCTTTATTGGATGGTCGGCTCTGGTATCATCTCCGCCGCTCCGGCTTTGCAGAAGACCTTGATCTACATCGCCTTGTGCCTTATCGGCTTCTTCATCTACGGCCCTGTGGCTCTGACAGGCGTCCAGGCCTTGAATCTCGTTCCTAAGAACGCCGCCGGAACCGCCGCCGGCTTCGTGGGCCTCTTCGGCTACCTCCTCGGTGACGCAGTCTGCTCCAAGATCCTTGTGGGCGGCATCGCTGTCGGCAGCTCATGGGACACCGCCATGCTCTCCGTCGCAGTCGGAGCCCTCATCGGTGTCTTCCTCTGCGCTCTGCTGATCAGAAGCGAGAGGAATCTGGCGAAATCCAACGCTTAGGGTTTGTTAAACTTGACGTTTAACAAAGAATCTGTTTTTTATTCATCCAAACAGTTCCTAAACTGATATATTCAAATATGAAGAAGAACAACTTTTGCAAATTATTGGCATCCATCCTTTTGGTTGGTTTGGGATGCGTGACTTTGGTCCGATGTGGCGGATCCGGTGGCGATACTCCCGCGACTGATGAATTTGATGTCAGCTTTGTCCTTCCGAGCAGGATTGAGGCCGCTCCGGAAGGTCTGATCGAGTTCATCGTAAAAGACGGCAAGGCACCGCTTCAAAGTGATGCCTTTATGATGACCGCCTCAGATGGAATCTCTTTCAATTGCAACATCGAGAGCGTGTCCGCCGATAAGTTCGCGGTCAGGCTGTACAAATCAGCGACTTCCGGCAACTATCAGGTGTTCCTCAAGCGCGGGCAGCGTAAAAAGTCCTGCGGAAACACGACGTTGAGCATCGTCAAGTCAATCGATTTCACTCCGGACAAAGGCACAACTGTCTGGGGTGTCGTCACCTGCGACGAGAAAGGTGTGCCGGACGTCGTGGTTTCCGACGGTGAGCTTGTGACCAAGACCGACAGCAAGGGTATCTATCAGCTTCCGTCTGCCAAGAAATGGAACTATGTGTTCATCTCTGTTCCAAGTGGTTATGAAGTGCCTTCCAAAGGCGTATTGCCTCAGTTCCACGCATATCTGGGCGCTGACGCTTCGAGTGTCGAAAGGCAAGACTTTGAGTTGACCTATGTCGGTGACCAGAGCAAGCACAAGATGCTTTTCCTCGGTGATATGCATCTTGCGAACAGAACCAATGACAAATCGCAGTTCGCCGTGTTCACGAAGGATTTCAATTCCTATCGGAACAACCACAAGTCCGAGAAGATTTACGCGATGACCCTTGGCGATATGACGTGGGACATCTACTGGTATGACAGGAGCTATTCATTCCCGCAGTATCTTGATGAGATCAACGGGCAGGTCAACGGTATCCAGATTTTCCACACGATGGGCAACCACGACAATGACTATATGCTGAAGGGAGCCATCGGAACATTCGGCGCCGACTATGACGCGTCCGCCCGTTATGTCAGGGAGATCGCACCGACATATTACTCATTCAACATAGGCAAGGTTCATTATGTCGTGATGGATGACATTGACTGCTCAAAATATGTTGGAGGCAACAGGGATTATGTCAAGACCTTCACCTCAGAGCAGCTTGAATGGCTGGAGAAGGATCTGAGTTATGTGGACAAATCCACTCCGTTGATCCTCACGACCCACGCTCAGATATTCAGCCCTATCGCCGGTGACACCTACAAGACAGCGGTCGGCAGCGTGTCGCAGCTGTTCGATATTCTGAAAGGCTATAAGGTGCATTTTGTCACAGGACACACGCACGTGATCTATAACATAAACCCTACGGAGTCCGCCAGGTTCGGCGCGGAGAATTTCTACGAGCATAACGCGGGATCCATCTGCGGCTCGTGGTGGTGGTCCGGAAACCTGACTCCAGGAGTCTATCTTGGCACGGACGGATCTCCTGCCGGCTACAGCATCTGGGACATCAACGGAACGGATTTCAATTGGAAGTTCAAGGCCACCGCTTGGGACGAGGACTATCAGTTCAGGTCTTATGACCTTAATAAAGTCCGCTTCTCCTACGACGACGTACCGAATATGTCAGCCAGCCTGAAGCCAGAGTTCTCTAAATATGTCGACGCATATTCCGGAACAGAGAAGAATGTGGTCCTGATCAACATCTGGAACTGGAACTCTAATTGGAAACTGAGCGTCACGGATGAGAAGGGAAATGAACTGAAATGGACAAGGGCCTCAGCTTACGATCCGGCGCACATCGCCGCCCTATCAGTCAAAAGATTCAACGGAGCGTCGAGCAAGCCTAATTTCATCACCGAGAAATGGCATCATTTCTTCAAGGTGACCGCACCTGACGCCGACACTGATCTCACCATCAAGGTCACGGATGAGTTCGGTAATGTATATACCGAGAATATGGCTCGTCCTAAGGAATTCAGACTGGACGATTTCAAGAAATAATCAAACGTCAAGTTTTATAAAACACACAATTAAAACATTATTCTTATGAGAGTAATCAAATCAATTGCTGCCTCTCTGATTCTTGCGTTGAGTTGCCTTACGGCGGCCTTCGCCCAGAACCAGAGGGAGGTGTCGGGAAAAGTTCTCGACGCTGCACAGCAACCTCTTGTCGGAGTCGCTGTCCTTGTTGAAGGAACCAACAATGGTACGATGACATCCGATGACGGAAGCTTTTCTTTGATGGTACCCGCAGGGAATGTGACACTTGAGGTCGCGTCCCTTGGCTACGTCACAAGGAAGGTCTCTGTCCCTTCAACCAGATCTTCCGTGTCTATTGTCCTTGAGGAGGATAATCTGACATTGAATGAGACCGTTGTTGTAGGTTACGGTACCCAGAAAAAGGTCAATTTGACTGGAGCCATCACGACAGTAAGCCCTAAGGAACTGGAAAACAGAACCTCCCACTCGCTTACGAATATGCTTCAGGGAGCTGTGCCGGGATTGAATATCTCCACTTCGGCGGGTAACCCTGGCAGCTCGGGATCCATCAACATCAGAGGTATCACCTCTATCAACGACGCTTCTCCTATCGTGGTCATTGACGGGGCCATCGGTGACCTGAGCCGTGTGAACTCAAACGATGTCGCCAGCATTTCTGTAATCAAGGACGCTGCCGCGGCAGCTATTTATGGAGCCCGCGCCGCATACGGTGTGATTCTCATCACGACCAAGAGCGGTGAGTCAAAGGATGGAAAGGCTACCGTAAAGTACAGCGGCAGATGGGGTTGGGAAGCTCCTACCACATCAACTGACTACGAGGATCGTGGTTACTGGTCGGTTTATACTATCGACAAGTTCTGGATGGCGGACGCCGGAAAGAAATATACAACCTACACAGACGCCGATATGATGCAGCTTCTGGCCCGTGTAAACGACAAGACCGAGAACCCTGACCGTCCTTGGATTGTTGAGGATGTCCGTAACGGAAAGAAGCAGTGGGTTTATTACTGCAACACCGATTGGTATCACGAGCTTTATCGTGACGAGCATCCCGTACAGCAGCAGAGTGTTTCCATAAGTGGTGGCACTAAGGATGTCAAGTATTATCTCTCAGGAGCTTACGATCGTCAGGAGGGTATCATCAACATCAATCCTGATGTCTATAACAAGTACAACCTCCGCTCGAAGATCGATTTCAAGATCAACAAGTATATGAGCCTGTCCAACAACACGTCATTCTTCAGCTCACGTTACACGTTCCCTGGAGGAGACAACGTTCAGGATTCATTCTCATACGCTTCGCGTCACGCTCTCTCCGCTTTCCCTCTTACCAATCCGGACGGTTCGTTCACTTACGGAACTCCTATGATCTCCGGCAACTACAACATCGCCAACGGACGTCATATTATGTTCTCAAACGGTGACTATAACGTTGAGCGCAAGACCGACTTCTCGAATATGACGGAATTGAAGATCACCCCTATCAAGCAGGTGACCGTGACCGCCAATTTCACTTACAGGATCTACCAGAACAGGAATTCCTACAGGCAGGTCAAGATGCCTTTCCGCAGATATCCTGACGCTGAGATGGAATATTACGAGACAGGCGCCGGTGAGGATCACCTGAAAGAAAGCATAGGTACAAGCCAGTATTATGCCTATAACGTCTATGCCTCTTATGATGACACCTTCAATGACGCTCATCACCTGAGCGCTGTTGTCGGAACCAACATCGAAGACTGGAACAGCAAGAGTGTCGGAGCGACAGGTAAGAACCTGCTTTCCGAGGATCTGTCGGACCTCAATCTTGTCGGCCCGAACAGCGATGGCGACATCCTGACAACAGTGTCCGGAGGTTTCAACGATTACGCTCTCGTCGGTTTCTTCGGACGTGTCAACTATGACTACAAGGGCAAGTACCTTTTCGAGGCCTCAGGACGTTATGACGGAACCTCTCGTTTCGCCCCTGGGCACAGGTGGGGATTCTTCCCGTCAGCATCAGCCGGTTGGAGAATCAGCGAGGAGCCTTTCTTCGAAGGCGTGAAGAGCACGGTGGACTATCTCAAGCTCAGAGCCTCTGTCGGAAGCATCGGTAACCAGAATGTGAAGGCCAGCAACGGTGGCTATTACACATACCTCAGGCAGATAGAGAACAAGACGTTCTCTGGAGATGACGCATTCTCTTTCGGTGAGGGAACGACCCTGCCTAAATATTCAACGATATCCGCTCCTAACGCCTCAGACCTTACTTGGGAGACATCTGTTCAGTACAACCTTGGATTGGACGCCGCTATGTTCAATTCCCGTCTTGATTTCACGGCCGAGGCCTACATCAGGGACACCAAGGATATGCTTACTGCCGGAAAACAGCTTCCGGGCGTGTATGGCGCTTCCGTTCCAAGAATGAACGCCGCAGACCTGAGGACTTATGGTTACGAGCTTTCACTTGGCTGGAGGGATCAGATCCAGGTTCTTGGCAAACCTTTCAACTATAATGTCAGGGCCACATTGAGCGATTACAGATCATATATCACCAAGTTTGACAACAAGGATAAGATTCTGTCCAACTATTACGAGGGACAGCGTCTTGGTGACATCTGGGGCTTTGAGGTCGATGGCTTGTTCAAGACAGACGAGGAGGCACAGGAATATACAAAGAATGTTCTTGACTGCAGCATCATCAATGGCCGTATGACAGGCGGCTTCCTTGCCGGTGACTTGAAGTATGTTGATCTTGACGGTGACCATAAGCTTACCATCGGTAAGAACACCGTTGATGATCCGGGTGACCAGAAGATCCTCGGAAACTCTCTTGCCAGCCTCCAGTATGGTTTCACATTAGGATTTGACTGGATGGGATTTGATTTCTCGGCCTTCTTCCAGGGAACCGGAAACCACTATTGGTACCCTGCCGGAATGAATATGTCATTCTGGGGACCGTACTCATATTCATACGTTTCCTTCCTTCCTAAGAATTTCCTTGATAATTGCTGGGCTGAGGATAACCCTGACGCTTATTTCCCGAGGCCGCGTTCATATTCAGCGACAGGTGGTGAGTTGAGCAAAGTAAACAGCCGTTACCTTCAGAACATCCGCTATCTCAGATTGAAGAACCTGACATTTGGCTATACCGTTCCTGGTTTCATAACCAAGAAGATTGGTCTGGACAAAGTCCGTGTTTACTTCTCTGGTGAGAACCTTGCCTATTGGTCACCTTTGGCTAAGCATTCCAAGTACATAGATCCTGAGTCGGCCTTCAGAAGAAAGACCAACGAGAATAACGCAAGGGATCATATGGCCTATCCTTGGCAGAAGACAATGATGTTCGGTATTGACATTACATTCTAAAATCACGGAAGCAATGAAAAAAATCACAATAATATTAGCTGCTCTCGCTATGCTTGGGTTGTCTTCCTGCGACAACATTTTGGACAAGACACCGAAGGACACGATGGCTCCGGAAAACTATTTCCGTAACGAGACAGATCTGAGGCTATTCTCCGATGAGTTTTATCTTAAGATTCTCGATAAGTCTCCGTTTGACCAGCAGAGTGATCATTACATCAACAACAACCTGTCCAATGAGCTCCACGGCGGTAATTTCCGCACTGTCCCTTCTACCGGAGGTGGCTGGAGCTGGGGAGTGTTGCGTAAGATAAACACCTTGCTTGGCCACATTGACAACTGTTCTGACGAGGCTGCCGTCGCCAAGTATTCCGCTGTGGCAAGGTTCTTCAGGGCGTACTTCTATTATAACAAGGTGAAGCGTTTCGGTGACGTTCCGTGGATTGATGTCGAGCTTGGCTCCGCTGACGAGGCTCTTTACAACCCGAGGGATTCCAGGGAACTGATTATGACCAAGATGCTTGAGGACATCGATTTCGCCATCGAGAACCTTCCTTCGGACATCCGCGTTTACCGTGTGAACAAGTGGTCAGCTTTGATGCTCAAGGCAAAGTTTTGTCTGTACGAGGGAACCTACAGGAAATATCATAACCTTCAGCTTGAAGGTAATGACGCCGACTTCTATCTGACGAAGGCAGCCGAGGCCGCAAAGCAGATTATGGATGGCGGCAAGTACAAGCTTGCAAGCGACTATCGTGCGTTGTTCGCCAACGTTGACGCTGACAAGAACGAGTTTATCCTTGCCATCAAGAATGACAGAAGCCTGAACGTAAGAAACAATTCCTGCGCTTTCGCCACGATGCCGACACAGGGCTGTCCTGGTCTTACCAAGAAGTTCGTTGACAGCTTCCTTATGAAGGACGGCTCCCGTTTCACGGACAAGGCTGGATGGCAGACCCTTCAATATAAAGAGGAAGTGGCTGACAGAGATCCACGTCTTGCATATTGCACCGTGACACCTGGCTTCAAGCGTCCTGGCGCCACAGTGGTTCTTGCTCCTGATTTCGGAAGCAGCTCCACTGGATTCCAGATCTCCAAGTATCTGATGGATGTGAGCCTGCCGGATGTATATAGGGTGACGATGTCATACAACGATATGCCAGTGTTCAGATATGGCGAGACCCTTCTCATCTACGCAGAGGCTCTGGCCGAACTTGGCACAATCACTCAGAATGACCTTGACATTTCCGTCAATCTCCTCAGAGACAGGGTAAAGATGCCTCATCTTAACCTTCAGGCGGCCAACGCCAACCCTGACTGGTACCTGAAGTCTGATCAGTATGGCTACAAGAATGTGACCGGTGCCAATGAGGGTGTCATCCTTGAGATCCGCAGGGAGCGTTCAATCGAACTTGCCCAGGAAGGTCGTCGTTGGGATGACCTGATGAGATGGAAGGAAGGCAAGTGCATCGAGCAGGAAATGTACGGAATGTACTTCCCTGGTCCTGGCGAGTATGACCTGACAGGTGACAATGTCGCCGATGTCTGCCTTTATGAAGGTGACACCAAGCCAAGCTCATCCGTGAAGGATATTGTTTTCCTTAAGATAGGCGACAAGCAGGGTGTCATTCTCTCGGATGGCAACAAGGGCTATGTTGACCCTCAGCAGGGACTCCAGCACGTATTTGATGAGAACAGGGACTATCTTTACCCTATTCCTACCAATGAGCGTACATTGAATCCGAACCTTGTGCAGAACCCTGGTTGGGTGGATGGTTCGAGTGATGACGATGAGGAGACAACCAAATAAAGTTTGACATTATGAAATTGATTAATAGAATATTCATTGCCATCATTGCCCTTGTGTCAACATCGTTGGTGTTCACCGGGTGCAATGAGGACGAGCTGGATGTCGCCAAGGCCGTAATGGCGAGCGCCACATCCTTGACTTTCGATGGTCAGGGTGCTCCTGAGCAGATTATCACGGTCTATTCCGACAAGACCTGGACCGCTGATGTCCCTGAGTGGGTGACCATCAACCCTACCACCGGTTCCGGAACAACGGATGTGACTGTCTCTGTCAGCGACAACGTCCGTGACGGATCTCTTGACAATCCTCGTAAGGCGGATTTGGTCTTCCACGGCGGCACCCTCGCGAGCCGTTCGGTGGTTGTTGTCAACCAGATTGGCGATAAGTTCCGCGATGTCGCTGAAGTCACTGTCTCACAGGCTACCGAGCTTCAGGACGAGGCGGTTGTGATCATAAAGAACTCACAGGTTACCGCTCTGACAACGAAAGGCTTCATTGTCTCGGACGGATCAAAGGCGATTTACGTACTTTCTACTGAAGAGGCCAAGATCGGTGACAACGCCGAGATCTGGGGAACCAAGGATACTGATAAGGGACTTCCTGTGATTTCTGGTTGCGAAAAGATCATCTTTTCCAATAATTCAGCGGTCAATTACCCTGATGCAATTGACATCACCGCTTCCATAGATTCCTACAACGCTACGTCCAGGGAGTTCGTAAAGGCCACAGGAACGCTTACAGGCAATTCAGTCGCGATCGAAGGCGCCCAGACTATGCGTGTCAACATTCTGGACGCTCCGGCTTCCGATGAACTTGAAGAGCTGAACAACCACAATGTGACTGTCTATGGTTACTTCGCTGGAGTTTCCTCACCGGTTGTCAACATTATCGTGACTGGTTTTGATGATCTCGGAGTCAAATCAGGACTTATCTTCTCTGACGATTTCAGTTGGATGGCTCCTTATGTGGCCTATTATAATTCGAAATCCCCTACACCTTTGGGCAAATCTGTGGAAGACAATAATTCAGGCGGAAACGCTCCTAACGCTTACACCGATGAGTTCATTCAGGCGTCGGGCCTTATGGATGCTTTGGCTAAGAAGGGCTATGAGGACATTAACGCAGCCAAGAAGTCTCTTTATCCGCAGGATTGTTATTGGAAGTTCGGAAAGACCAATAACCACACTGGTTTTAAACTCCCTGCGATTAAATATACCGGTGACGCAATCCTGTCATTCGATTGGAGTCCTCACATGACTGGAAGTGGAAATATTGATAAAGTTAACGTTGTTGTAGAGATTGTAGGCTCCGGTAAGGTTGTCACCTCTTCTGGACTTGCGAACGTCAGCGATCCGTTCGAGAATGATTGGGTCAAAGGTCAGATGGGATGGAAGACATCCCAGGTGGAGCTCAAGGGATATTCTCCTTCTGACAGAATAATAATCAGACCTGAATATCTTGAGAATCACGACAAAGTCACACAGATGAGGTGGTATCTTGACAACATCGTCATGAGCACCGGAGATGTTCAAGAGACGGAAAAGGTCCTTTTCGAGGATGACTTCAGCTGGATGACTCCGTTGATCGAAGAGTATAACAAGACCGCGTCAAAGCCTATAGGCAAATCAGTTGAGAATAATGACCCTGGGGCTGAGGCTCCTAACGGTTATGGTGCTGCGGTGTCCATCATCACTGGCTTCTACGAGAAAGGTTATGTCGACATCCATCCTGAATGGAAGGTGATGTACCCGCAGGATGCCTATTGGAAGATGGGAAAGACTTGTGATAAGAAAGTCGATGAGAACGGAAAATATAATGTCACTGGAATTGTCCTTCCTGATTTCCTGTCCAAGAACAAGGCTGCAAAGGTAAATGTCACATTTAATTGGGCCTGCCACAGGCGTGTCCTGAATGAGGGCAAGGAGAATGAGACCAAAGAGACTGATCCGGTGAAGGTTGTGGTTGAAGTGATAAAGAATCTCAGCTATGTCACAGACGCCAGCAAGGCGGCCACTTATGATGTGGTGTCCACAAGTTCTGCATTTGAGACTCAGCAGCCTGTTGACAAGATGGAGTGGCAGACAGCCTCTGTTGTTCTCGAAGGACTTTCAGACGGAGACAGAATTCTTATCCGTCCTGAAAACATGAAGCCTGCCAAGTCCACTGTCAATCGTTGGTACATTGACAACATCAAGGTGACGGAAGCCAAATAACACTTGATTTTTGTATTACAAAAAGGCGCTCCAGGATTGACTCTGGGAGCGCTTTTTTCTTCAGTTTGTTTTTGGTGGATGTCGTAAGAAGAACTTCAGACGTAATCATTGCATTAACGATGGCGGCTTTGTGACACCTTAATGAGGCGTGTGGTGTCGTAGCTACGGTGTCTGGCCTCAGCGACGTACTTGTTGATAGTCTCTTGGGATAGTCTTGGAGAGCGTGACAGAATCCAAAGGTAGCTGTCGTTTGAACATCCCACGAGTGTGGTGTTGTAGTCATCGTCAATCATCAGGATCCGGTAGTCTGAATAGCTTCAATCTGCTCCTTTGAAAGTTTGGTGTAAAGCTTGATCTGCTCAATCGGCATACCACTTGTAAGCAGAGCCTTGGCAACGTCGAGTCTGCCCTTGATTTCTCCTTCGGCAAGTCCTTCGGCTTTACCTTCGGCTTTACCTTCGGCTTTACCTTCAGCTTTACCTTCAGCCTTACCTTCCGCCATGCCTTTAGCTATACCCTCAGCCATACCTTTAGCCATACCCTCAGTTAGACCTTTGGCAGTCCCGTCAGCGATTCCTTTAGCCACTCCGTCGGCGTATCCCGCCTCGAAGCCCTTGCGCTCGGCGAATTCCCTCTGCGCCAGAATGTCCCTCTCGTTCATCTTGTCAATCTCGTATTTAAGTTTCTTCTCCTTGTCGAACGCCGCCACCTCGCACGCCTCGGCGAGCCGTCTTGAGATCCCGCCGGCCTCCTCGATCCATTCGGGGATCCTTTGGAAGGCTTCGCTGTTCCTGAATATGTAGAACAGCCTGTCGAACTCCGTCACGCACTCCTCCAGCGTCTTGGTGAACAGTGTCATCTCCACAAAGATAACACTAATTGTCTGATCCGCAACCATTCCGGTGCGTTTTTCCGTGAACTGCCAGTAGGAGACGAGGTGGTCGGTGTCCCAAAGCGACTCGTCGTCGTGCCTCAGGCGATAGTTCAGGAAGGAGACCACATAGACCGGGTGGAGCTTCCCGTACAGATCCCCCTCCGACAATTCCAGATGGTACAGTCCTGACGCGTAATAAACGCACCTCTCGAAGAAGAAGTCTTCCTCCGAGGCCTGCATCTCCACGATGAACGTCCTGTCGTCCTTGTCCACGCAGACCAGGTCGAGCACCGTCTTCTTCCCGTAGATCACATCCTGTTGCTGCTCCCGGTCGGAATATTCCTTGATGTCCTCGATCCTCGCCTCGGGAGGCAGGATCTGGTTCAGCACCCCGATGAGGATGTCCTTGTTGTTCCTGTCGGCGAACACCGCCTTGAATCCCACGTCGCTTCGCAGGTTGACGAACGGAGCGAGCTCTTGTTTCTTTTCATTGAAATACATAGTTCAAATTTTAAATAAATATTGAACTACAATAATATGCACAATAAACGTAAATAATGAAAAGAAACAGAAAAACCGTATTAAAAAACAAAAATATTTTTTCTTACCATTGTCTTTGCCGAGGACTCATTTCCGGCCAACAAAACAGGATCGGAATAGTAGTTGAAAAAAAATATCAGTGTACCAACGGCCTGCTGGCGAGACATATATTCCGGTCGATGAGCGTGCCGTAACTGGAACTACCGCCGTATGTCAATGATGAACTTGCCGTCGAAATAGGGGTCTGTGAGCCATTGGGTGACGGGCCAGGTGGAGACGGATCCTTTGCGGAGGCGCTCGCGTGCCATAAGGTCGCAGATCTCCTCGTTGATGTCACCGCCTTTCAGATAGAGGATGGATCGGGTATATTTCCCTTTCACCCACGGATAGAAATCGGTGAGGGAGGCCACGGCACGGGACACAATGAAGTCGAACCTGACGGGAAGGCTCTCGGCGCGGGCGTTGACGATCTCGACGTTTTCAAGTCCGAGCATATTCGCTATTTCTTTGGCCACGATGGTTTTCTTGCCGACGGAGTCGCAAAGGGTGAACTTCACGTTCGGAAATATCACGGCAAGCGGGATGCCCGGGAATCCGCCGCCGGTGCCAAGGTCCAGAACCTTTAATACGGCCTGTGGCACTTCCGCCTGTGAATTGGAGCCAGCGGCCCCCTCCGGACCTTCAGTGTGTGGGGCTGTGAACAATGAATATATCTCCGGACGCTGCGTTCGGAGATATTCAGCTATGGCAAGCGAGTGGAGGATGTGGTGGTCGTACAGGCCGTCGATGTCCTTGCGTGAGATGACGTTGATCTTGGCGTTCCAGTCGCGGTAGCCGCCGTCCATCAGCCTGAAACGCTCAAGCATCCGTTCTGTGACATCCGGAAACGAGGCCTTCAGCAAAACCTCGAAATCGGCGAACGTCATCATATTCCTTCCTCCTCTTTCCTACGGAGGTCGTCGATCATCTGCTTCGCGCGGCGGATCCTGGTCTTGACGGTGTTGAGTTCCATCTGAAGAGCCTCGGCTATCTCGTTGTACTTCATTCCTTCGATCAGCCTCTTGCGGGCGATATCCCTGTAAAGGTCAGGCAGCCGGTCGATGTACTTGTTGTGCTCCTCCTCGTTCTCGATCTTGATGAGGGAGTTGAGAGCGTCCTCGGTCTGGTCAGGAATCCCTTCGACACCTGAAGGCTTGTTCTCGTCGTCAAGATAGACGATCTGGTTCTTCGGATGCACCCTCTGCTCCTGCTCCAGAGTGTCCAAAGCCGTGTTCTTCGCTATTGTGCAGAGCCAGGTCAGGAAACGACTCTTGTACTGATCGTAGTTCAGAATCTGCCGGAAGGCCTTCTCGAAGCTCCGGCTGCAGATGTCATCGGCAACGTAGTCGTCTATATTCTTGAAACGGGCCTTGATGTAAGACCTCAATTGCTCGATGTGGCGGTCCCAAAGGGCGGTAAACGCAAGTCCGTTACCCTTCTGGGCCAGGATGATCAGCTCATCAGTGGGCTTCAAGCCAATTTTTCCCATAATTGCATTCAACTGTTAGTGGTACTGAAAGTTTCACGACATTTTCCATACGGTCAATGACGATCTGTCTAAGTTCATCAATCTCCTCGGGAACCGCATCGAACACAAGCTCGTCGTGGATCTGGAGAACCATCCGGCTCTTCATCCCGGCCATACTCTTGTCCACCTCGATCATCGCCATCTTGATGATGTCGGCGGAAGTGCCTTGGATCGGCGCGTTCACGGCGTTCCTCTCGGCGAGAGCCCTCAGCGTTCCGTTCTTGGAATTGATGTCAGGTATATACCTTCTTCTTCCGAAGATGGTCTCAACGTAGCCGGTCTCCCTCGCCGCCGCCTTTGTGTCCTCGATGAACGAGCGGATGGACGGGAATCCCGCGAAGTAGTCTTCTATGATCTTCTGGGCCTCCTTGCGGCCTATTCTCAATCTCTGTGCCAGTCCGAAAGCCGAGATTCCGTACATAATCCCGAAATTGGCTGTCTTGGCGATGCGCCTTTGGTCGGCGGTTACTTGCTCGTGAGGGATCCCGAAAATCTTCGCGGCGGTCGCCGCGTGGACATCTATCCCGTCCTTGAAAGCGTTGATCAGATGCTGGTCGCAGCTCAGGTGCGCCATAATCCTCAGCTCGATCTGAGAATAGTCCGCAGACAGAATCAGGCCGTCCGGAGCGCTCGGCACGAAGGCCTTGCGGATCTCCTTTCCTTGTTCTGACCTTATAGGAATATTCTGGAGGTTCGGGTTCGATGAACTGAGTCTGCCAGTGGCCGTAAGCGCTTGATTGAAGGTCGTGTGCACCTTGCCGTCAGACGGATCTATGTAACCTGGGAACGGCTCTATGTAGGTGGACAGCAGCTTCCGCACGGCGCGATATTCAAGAATCTCGTCGATGATAGGATGCTTCTCCGCCAGATCCAGCAGGGTGGATTCTTCCGTTGAATATGTCCCGTTGGCGTTCTTCTTCGGCTTGTCGGAAAGGCGCAGCTTCTCGAACAGCAACTCCCCGATCTGTTTCGGAGACGAGACGTTGAGAGTCGGCTCTCCGGCCATCTCGCGGATCTTTGCTTCACGGGATGTCACCTCAGCACGTAGATGAGCGGTGAAATCCTTCAATGAGTTCAGGTCAACCCTGACCCCGTTGCGCTCCATCCTGGAGAGCACCTTCAGCAGCGGCTCCTCCATTGTGTCGTACAGATCCGTGACCGAAGCCTTGTCCAGATCCTCGCGAAGCCTTTCCTGAAGCAGCAGCAGTATCGCGGCCTCCTTGCTTCTGTCCACCGAGACCTCGTCCGAAGGAATGTCATCGAACAGGGAACCTGTGGATGGTACGGAGGTCTTTGCGGAAGCATCGTCAAGCGACACTCCCAGAACGCCCTGTGCCAGCACTTCGATCTTGTGACTCTTCTCTGGGTCAAGTAGATAGTGCATCAGGGCGATGTCGTGCAGCCTGCCTTGAAGCGACACGCCACCGGCGGCCAGAATATTCATCTGCCTCTTAAGGTCGTCGCCGCATTTTGCGACCGTGTCATTCTCAAGCAGTGCCTTGAACTCCTGCAGACCGCCTTCCGCCGCGACAATCCTCTCCCCGGAGCGAGCCCCGACAATGATCCTTCTTGTTTTTGTGAATATGCTCCCGTCGGCTCCTTCAGTGATTACCGAGCACAATCCTGCCTTCACGGCGGCCTTGACAGCCTCTGCCGGACGCACCTTGGCGATCTCCGGCAGATCGGCATCCGGCTTTCTCTCCGCCGAACCGACGTGGCCTATGAACCTGTTAAGGGAGTTGAACTCGTATTTCTCAAAGAGGTCCGCCAATTCAGGACCGTATTCCTGATTGACCTTCAACCCATCTGTTGGGATGTCAACCTCGATGTCCGTCTTGATGGTGACGAGCTCGTGGCTGAGCCCGATGTGGTCCCGCGCGTCCTCGAACTGGGTCTTCTGCCGAGGAGTCAGCTCGTCCAGATGCTCGTAGATCTCCTTGACGGAACCGTACTTGGCGACCAGCTTGCTGGCTCCGACCTCGCCGACACCCTTCACACCGGGCACATTGTCGGCCGTGTCCCCACAGATGGTCAGCATATCGATGACCTGTTCCGGGGAATTTATCCCGTATTTCTCACAGATTTCCTTGACCCCGATGATCTCGTTGTCGTTGCCGGCCTTTCCCGGCTTGTACTGCCAGATGTGTGGTTCGATAAGCTGTCCGTAATCCTTGTCAGGGGTCACCATAAAGACATCCAACCCCTCTCCGGCGCAGCGTTTGGCCATAGAACCGATCACATCATCGGCCTCGAATCCCTTCAGCATCAAGGTCGGGATATTCATCGCCTTGCATAGCTCCATCAACGGCTCAAGGGCGTCGATGACCAGCTGCGGAGTCTCTTTGCGGTTCGCCTTGTACTCTGGGTACATCTTGCTCCTGAACGTGCCGCCCGGGGGGTCGAAAGCCACGGCCAGATAGTCCGGCTTTTCCCTTGCGAGCAGTTCGAGTATGTACTTGGTGAACCCGTAAAGAATCGACATATCGGCTCCCTTGGAGTTGATCATCGGCCTTCTGAGGAACGCATAGTACATCTTGAAGATCAGTGCGTGCCCGTCTATGAAGAATATCTTTCCCGGCATTATCGTTTTTTGTTTTGTCAGCGGGCTGTCGCTCCGTCCGGATCAGCCCCTATCTTCACAAAGATAATAAAATGTTCCGTGGTTTCAAAACTTTTGCCCGAGCCGGAGTATCGCATCGGAGAACCGTGCCCCGTCATAAATGTCGTGCGTGGAGAAGATCACCGTAATCCCGGTTGTGTGCGCAAGGTTCTGGAGGGTGCGAAGGACCATAACCCGGTTGTCCACGTCCAGGAAGGCGGTAGGCTCGTCCAGAAGCAGCACGTTCGCCTTTCTGGTCAAGGCCGTGGCTATGCACGCCTTTTGGAACTCACCGTCGGAGATGAGGCTGATGTCCTTGTCCGCCAATGAATCGAGACCGAGCGTGCGGATCACATCCTCCATAGCAGTCTCCGCCTCGGAGTCCAGTTTTCTGAATATTCCCGACACCGAGAACAGGCTCGTGCGGATGAACTCCCTGACAGAGAATCCTTTGACTTTAGGAATATGTGTGGGAACCATCACGACCGGGCCGTCGGCCGAGAATCCACCCGAAAGGGGAGGCAAGGTCCCCGCTACGGTCTTCATCAGCGTGCTCTTACCGCTGCCGTTCGGCCCGCAGAGCATCACGGACTGTCCGTCGGAATATTCAAAAGTCAGTGGCCCGTTGGCCTTGATGCCTCTGTGGCCTATGATCAATTCGCTCGCTTTCAGCATATTCACCTCCTTTTCATTAGTATGGCCAGAATGATAGGGATGCCGATCAGCGCCATCGTGCTTCCGACCGGCAGGGGAGCGTGGAAGGCGTTTGAAAGTATGTCGGCGACAAGGGAGAGTCCCGCTCCCGTGAGCATCACAGCCGGGATAACCTTCAAGTGCACGGACGTGCCGAGAAAGCCTCTGGCGATGTGTGGGGCAACGATTCCGACGAAGCCCAGCGGCCCGCAGAACGCCGTCACCGCCCCGGCCATAAGGCAGCTCCCGATCATCGCGATGCCGCGGATCCGGGAGATGTCCGCGCCCGCCAGGCTGGCATATTCATCCCCGAAAAGGGCGATGTCCAGTCCTTTGCTGTTAATATAGGTAAGCGCCGTTCCGGTGAAGAGCGCCCCTGCGATCACCGCCACTTCGCCCGGCCGGCTTCCGGAGAAACTTCCCGCCGACCAGCTGTAGAATACTTTCAGGCTTTCGGCGTTGGCGGAATATTCAAGGATGGAGGTTGCGGCGCTGAAGATGAACCCCAGCATCACGCCGAAGATCAGCAATGTTGTGGCACTCTGGAATTTAGATGCCACGGTGACAACCAATAGGGAAGTCAGCAGCGCTCCGGCGAAAGCCGCGGCGGCCACGGTCAAGCCGGACAAAACGGCGGGTAGGGAAGCGCCGATGAGGAGGGTCGCCATCGCCGCTCCGGTTCCAGCCCCGGCGCTCACGCCCATAATGTGCGGGTCGGCGAGCGGATTGCGGAACACGCTCTGCATTTGGAGTCCCGCGAGGGAAAGGCTCGCCCCGGCAAGAACCGCCGTCAGCATCCTTGGCAACCTGAGTTTTAGGAATATGCTCGTGTCGGTCACGCCCAACCCGGCCCCGCCGGTGGCTAGGTCGATCCCGGCGAGCGACAGGACCGCCACCGTGAGCAGGAATATTTTAGAGCGACTCTTCATCTTGGGAACTGTCATCGAAGCCGTCCGTCAAATTGAGCGACTTCTTACAATCTTTCGGATATTCCCGAAAATTTTCGTTAAATTTACACCAAATCTTTGAATAATTATGAACAAAAAGACTCTAATCCTTGCGTCCGCGCTTCTGGTCCTCTGCGGAACCGGCGCTTTCGCCCAGAAACAGTCCAAGAACGGGGGCATCTCAGCCGAGATGCTGACCGAGATCCGTAAAGGTTATGAAGGCACGGCCTCTGACAAGGCGGTCCGCAACGCCCTCAACGCCGCCGCCATCAATGTCCTCGCCGCCAATTCCGAGAACATCGCGATGATCGACACCCATTTCTCCGACGAGGTGAAGACCAAGGGGCGCACCAACCAGAAATCCTCCGGCCGCTGCTGGCTGTTCACCGGACTCAATGTGCTCAGATCCAGAATGATCGACAAATACGACCTTGGAGCTTTCACGTTCTCGCAGAACTATGTGTTCTTCTACGACCAGCTTGAGAAAGCAAACCTGTTCCTTCAGGGCGTGATTGACACGAAGAGTCTGAGTTTCGATGACCGCAAGGTTGACTGGCTGTTCCGCAACCCGATCGGGGACGGCGGACAGTTCACCGGAGTCTCCAACCTCATTATGAAATACGGTGTCGTTCCGTCCGATGTTATGCCTGAGACCTACTGCGCCAACAACACTTCCCAGATGCGCACCCAGATCGCCACCAAACTGCGTGAGGACGGCTTGAAACTTCGTGACGCGGCCGCGAAGGACTGCCCGGCGATGAAGACCGAGATGCTTAAGGAGATCTACAGGATGCTTGTCCTCTGCCTCGGCGAACCGCCGGTTGAGTTCGAGTGGACCCGCTACGACTCAAAGGGCAACTTCGTCAACACCAAGACCTACACCCCTCAATCCTTCTACAATGAATATGTAGGAGCGGATCTTGAGAACAACTACATTATGGTGATGAACGACCCTACCCGTGAATATGGCAAGGTCTATGAGATCGACTACGACCGTCACGTCTATGACGGGCAGAACTGGCTCTACATCAACCTCCCTATCGAGAGGATCAAGGAGATGGCCATCGCCTCCATCAAGGACAATACGGCGATGTACTTCTCCTGCGACGTGGCCAAGTTTATGGACCGCCAGAAGGGTACTCTCGATCTGAACAATTTCGATTACGGCTCTCTTTTCGGAACGACATTCCCGATGGACAAGCGCCAGAGGGTGCAGACACACGCCAGCGGCTCGTCGCACGCGATGACCCTCATCGCTGTGGACCTTAAGGACGGCAAGCCTGTGAAATGGATGGTTGAGAACAGCTGGGGTGCCGATTCCGGCTACAAGGGCAACCTCATTATGACCGACGAGTGGTTCGACAACTATATGTTCCGTCTCGTGGTCGAGAAGAAGTACGTCCCTGCGGATGTTATGAATATGCTCAAGCAGAAGCCGACCCTTCTCCCGGCCTGGGACCCGATGTTCCTTCCGGAGGAATAAGCATTACGGTCGCTGAGCTTGTGGTTCGGCAGGCTCACCAACCATCGAAGCGACCATTCTGATAAACGAAAGATCCCCGTGCACTGAGGTTGTTCGGCAAGCTCGCCAACCGCTGAGTGCACGGGGATTTCCTATCCGTTTTTCAATAGTTTACATCCGTGTCCAAGTGACCGTCTCCGAGAATCCCATCTTGCTTCCTTTCAATGCCAGCGTCTTAGGATCCTTGAACCAGGCCTTGAGGCTGGCGTTGATTCCTCGCACAGGATCATAGATGTTGGCTCCGGTCCAGATCTTGGCTGAGGAATCGTACTTCAAACCCTTGAAGATCACGATCTTGTCGCAGTCCACATTCCTGAGCGACTTGTCTGGATTCTTGCTGTCCTTGCGGACCGTCCCGTCTTTCTCAAGGCGGTTCTCCACCCAGTAGATCTGAGCCGTGTAAGTGCCGTCGGCCCCTTTTGAGATCTTGACCTTGCTCTTCTCCCCTTTGAACTCGACGAGATAGTTCCCGATGATGCTGTCCGCCGAAGAGTTCGGATCGTCTGCGGCCTGCAAGGCAGTCATAATACAGTTCGCTGTTGATGAGGCGTTTGACTCCAAAGATTCCATTGACCTCATTGACTCCATTGGCGCAAGAATTTCAGACTTCGTTAGCGCAGGGTCTTCTGTTTGAGTAGGATCGAACAGCTCCTCCATTAATGACGTTTCCGCCGCCGTAGTGAGCACCGGAAAGAAAGCCATCGAAGCGATGACGCAAAGTGCGCGTGTGAGTTTTCCTTTAATATTCATAACTTCTAATTTATTGTTAATTAAATAGTAACGTTGCGGGAAAAGTGAGTCGGCATATTCATTGCACGTCACCCTTCGTCCGCGGTAGGGGAGTGAAGCCATTTTTGTGCCGCGGCCTTGAATATTCGACAATTTGAGTTAATTTTGTCCTCAAATGAACACAGGACTTGTAATATTCGATTTTGACGGCACGCTTTGCGACACCCGGAAAACCATTGTCAGGACGCTCCGTATGACGATGGAGAAGCTGTGCCTGCCGGTGGCTGAGGAGGATGTCTGCGCCGCGACGATCGGCCTGCCGCTCAGCGAGAGCTTCAGGACCATATTCCCGTCATTGACCGTGGAGCAGGCGAATGAATGCGCTGAAGCCTATAGGGACATATTCGAGGTAAACAAAAAGCTGCTGGTGCCGACGGTCTTTCCGCACGTGACGCAGACGCTTCGGGAGTTGAGGCGGCGTGGGTTCACGCTGTCTATCGCTTCGTCCCGCTCCAACCGTTCGCTGATGGATTTTGTCAGGACTTTCGGTTTTGACAAGGAAATTTCGCTTGTGCTCGGTGCTGACAATGTAAAGAAGGCGAAGCCTGATCCGGAACCGGTGTTCTTGACTCTGAAGGGGTTAGGGTTCGGGGCGGGGGAGACCCTCGTTGTCGGGGATATGCCCTATGACATTCTGATGGGCAAGCGTGCGGGGGCCAGGACCTGCGGTGTGACCTATGGCAACGCTTCCCGTGAGGAACTCGCCGACTCAGGGGCGGATTATCTCATTGACGACTTCGCTGAGCTTCTGGGGCTGGACTGGTTTTGATTACTTCCCGTTAGGAATCACAATCTGGTAGGTCCTCCCGTTCTTGTTAAGCAGCTTGTCGTCCCGCAGCCAAAGATTCGCCTCCTTGAGCTGGAAATACGTCACCCCGTGCTCCTCTGCGAAATCCACCAGACTCGCGATGCTCCCGCTGACCGTAACCACCTCTTTTGGAGAGTAGTACGGGTACTTCTCGAACGACTCCACCTTGAACCCGAACGCTGCCGGATTCTCAAAGAACATCTTCGCCGACAGCACCCTGAACATATATCTCGAAGTCTCTTCGACCATCCACAGATCCAGCGCTGACTTTTGCCTCTGGCTCTCCAACCGGCGGGATATTCCCCCTTGCCCCGCATTGTAGCTCGCCGCCACCGTCATCCAGTCTCCATATTTCTCATACGCCCGCTTCAGGTACTTGCACGCTGCCTCAGTCTCCTTCTCGATGTTGTACCGCTCGTCCACCTCGCCATCGATGACCAGCCCATATTCCTTTCCCGTAGTCTTCGTGAACTGCCAAAGTCCGGCAGCTCCCGCCGATGAATATGCCTTCGGGTTGAGGTTGCTTTCGATCGCCATAAGGTACTTCAGGTCATCTGGAATGCCATATTTCTTGAGAATCGGCTCCACCTGCCTGAAGTAGCGGTCCGACTTCTTGAGCATCAGAATCGAGTTCGAGTGCATATACGTGAATGAGATCAGCTCCCGGTCCATCCTCTCGTAAAGGTCGCTCCTGCTGAACCGCACCGTGTCCCCGGCGAACACCACCTGCCTCGGCACCCCCGGCGCCTTGAAGTGAATGTCCTGTTGTGAATATGCCTGAGCGGCCGCTGTCCCTGATGCCGCCGCCCCACCCGCCAGAGCCAGCAAAACCGCCGCCCCGCTTATGAATATCCTGTTGTGTCTTAATGCCATAGCGTGTGTTGTTTATTGTTATGTTTGTTTTAAGCCCGCGGCCCGGAAGTCACTTAGTCATCCTTGCCGCCCGCCGCCTTGTTATCATTGTCGCAAGGGCCCGCCATTGCCGTCATTGTAGTCGTCATTGTAGTCGTCATTGTAGTCGTCGCTGCCGCCGTCGTTGTCGCTGTCCTTGCCGTTGCCATTGTCGTTGCCGCAAGCCCTGTGGCATCCTTGCCGGAAGCCTTGCCGCTATTATTGCCAGCGACTTCGCTACTGTCCCCGGCCGGAGTCCCGTTGCAGTCCTTGCCGGAATCTGGCTGCTGCCTTTACAGTAAGTTTCATTGCTGCCATAGCTGGAAACCCCGTCGCTATCCTTGCCGGAATTCCAACTGTTATCTTAACCGCAAGACAAATTTAGTGAAATGAATCCGTTTCCCGAAAGAGATTCCTCCAATTCCCCAATGAAATCTCCGAGTGTCCCCCTTATAAACCCTTCCAGGTGCGAAAAATCGTCCGCACCTAAAACTTCATTCCACTGATAGTGATTGTGTTAGTGTTCCAAGTGCGAACATATTCACACACCTGAGAGTCGGTGGCCTCGTTACAAAGCGTTCTATTGGCTCCCCAGACCCCCAGGTGTGAAAAACCAAACGCACCTGGAACCGCATCCGCTTGATATCTAGTGTGTTGGTGTTCCGGGTGCGAACATATTCACACACCTGAGAGTTGGCAACATCGTTACAGAGTGTTCTATTGGCTCCCCGGACTTCCAGGTGTGAAAAACCAAACGCACCTGGAACTACATCCGCTTGATATCTAGTGTGTTGGCGTTCCAGGTGCGAACATATTCACACACCTGAGAGTCGGCAGCTTCGTTACAAAGCGTTCTATTGGCTCCCCAGACCCCCAGGTGTGAAAAACCAAACGCACCTGGAACTACATCCGCTTGATATCCAGAGTGTTGGTATTCCAGATGCGAGCATATTCACACACCTGAGAGTTGGCGGCCTTGTCACAGAGCGTTCTGTAGGCACCTCGGACTTCCAGGTGTGAAAAACCAAACGCACCTGGAACTACATCCGCTTGATATATAGCGCGTTAGTATTCCAGGTGCGAGGGTGGGGACCTACCCCGGGACGTTAGAGTGTCGCGGTGGAAGTTGGTCAATAGGGATACGACTCCGGGAACTAAAATGTTTAGTTCTTTCCTTCGGAATCTCAGAACACGTGACTTTAAGACGGGCGTTAATCTCTGGGAATTTTGATGTAAGTTCTTGATTATCATTGATGTATGTATGACTTTGTTTGTGACGTTGTATCTAAATGCAATTGATTAATAGTCAGTTGGTTAACTATGGAATTTTGTTAAAGGAGTACTTTTGTAAAAATGTTCTCCAGGGATGGAGGGGACATATTGTGTAAGGTTTAATAATGAGTTTGAATTTAGAAACAATTACAAACAATATGAAAAAACATCTAACTGTAATGGCAATGGCGGCGCTGGCGGCAATTCCGGCGCTGGCGCAGCAGCCGTCTGTAAAGACCGACACTACGGTCACGGTGGAGTACCACACCGGGAAGAACAGAGTGGAGACGGCGGGATTCAAATCTAATTGGTTTATCGGAGTGGACGGCGGAGCGCAAGTTTACTTCGGAGAGTTTGATTCAGAGTGCAAGTTCGGGGACAGACTCGCTCCTGCGCTTAACATTTATGTCGGCAAGTGGTTCACACCGGCTGTGGGTGCCAGGCTGGGTTATAGCGGCATCGGACAGAGAGGTGCGACAAAGGCATTCAATCCGCATCACTCCACGGGCGAAGGTGTCCCGGGCAAGGACGGATGGGGCTCAAACCTTGAGCAGCAGAAGTTTAATTTCTTCAATATTCACGGAGATGTTCTGTTCAACCTTTCGAATATGATCTGTGGCTACAAGTCAGAAGGACATTTCTGGAACTTTACGCCATTCGTCGGATTGGGATGGGCTCACGTCTATTCAGAGGCTCCAAAGGACAACGAGATAAGTGCTAATGGTGGTATTATCAACAGTTTCCGAGTTTGCGACGCTCTTGACTTAAATGTCAATGTTCACGCTATGATGATCAACGAAGCTTTTGACGGTGACACAGGTGGACGCTGGGGCGAGGGCAACCTCTCCGCCACACTCGGTCTGACCTACAAGTTCAAACCGCGCGGATGGGAAAGAGGCAAGACGGTGAAGGTCGTTGAGACTACTGACATCACCCAGTACCAGATCGCCCTCGCCGAGTTGAAGGCTGAGCGCGAGCGTCTTGAGAAGGAACTCTCCGAACTCAAGTCCAAGCCGGAGATCGTCGAGACCACCAACACAATTGCCTCACCTTACTATGTTAGGTTCGAACTCGGCAAGAGCGAGCTCAGCAAGGAGGCACGCGTGAACCTCGGACTCCTCGCCGAGATCCTGAAGACCACCGGAGCGAAGTTCACTGTCAGCGGCTACGCTGATGCAGCGACAGGCAACAAGAAGATCAACGAAAAGCTCAGCCAGGAGCGTGCTCAGGCCGTCTATGACTGCCTCACCAAGGAGTTCGGAGTCCCAGCATCGCAGCTTGACCTCGACAGCAAGGGAGGAGTTGACAATATGTTCTACGATGACCCGGCTCTCAGCCGCGCCGTCATCACAAGAGCGAAATAACAATAGAATGAAAAGCTATTTGAATATGAACAAGAAAGCAATTTACACATCCCCACTGACCACCCTCACGGTCGTGGAGATGGAGGGACAGATCTGCGGAGCGTCATCTGAGGTAAGAAACCCAGACACTACAAACGGCAGAATTGACGACCAGAAAATCAACACCGGATTTGACAGTGATTTCGGTGGAGGTAATGAATGGACACAGGAATAATATCATAGCGACCTAAAATCGAAGATGAAAATGAAAAGAGGATTAATCATATTTTTTGCAGGAGCGGTGATTATGGCGGCATCCTGCACTGAAAAGCAGGATAACGTTATCCCGACTCCAGGCAAAGACGTAAATTTCTCCGCAAATCTTGACGGGAATAAAACGAGAACAGTCTATGATCCTAATGGAGATTTTAATGGAGATGCGATTAAGGTGAATTGGGTGGAAGGCGACAAGATCAAAGTCTATGGAACCACCTGTTCACAGGGAAGGCAATTGGCTGAATATTCTGTCAACACCGCTGGCGCAACAAATCAAAACTACGCCACGTCTCTTGACAAGACCGGAGATGCTGGTGTTCAGTGGGGTAATGAAGCCACATCTGACTTCTATGCCGTATATCCTTCCTCAAATAATGGCAAGGATTTTACAATCACATCTAATACAGATGGTGGCGTGACGATTTCGGCCTCAATCCGTAGGGATCAGAAGAACATTTTCAAACTTGAAAATAACAAATGGGTAAGTTCACCTTATGGCACAGATGAGAATATCCTGTCGATGCCAGATGCCATAATGTACGCCTCTACAAAAGGTGTGAAGAATGGCGAAAAAGTTGACTTGAATTTCAAACCATTCTCCACGGTCTTGAAGTTTAATATCGGAGGATATAAGATTGATGCGGGTGTGGAAGATCCGACTTTGCATATTTCGGAAGTAACAATTACTGCACCGGATGGAGTACTGATTTCAGGAGACTTCAATATGACTATTGCTTCTGATGGAACAATGACCGTTGTGCCATCGTCAAATGCTTCCAATCAGATAAATCTATACCCAACGCAGAAAGGAGGGGCCTATGCGCCAATAAAAGAAGGACAAAATATGGAATTCAGTGTATTTGTTATGCCGCAGGATGGACTAAACATTAATGAAAACTGGACAATAACAATATACACCGATGGCGGTAATTTCACAAAGAGACTTAAGCCAACGAAAGGTAACAATGCCGATCTAATTGTTGGCCAGATCCATAAACTTAATATCGCAGGGACGACCCTAAAAAGGGATCCGGAATTCGATCCAAGCAAATGGATAACACAAATTCCGCGAAATGTCTATCTTTCAGAACTTTCAATTCCTGGAGCGTGGTATTGTGTAAACAGTGACTATCAAGCAACTACAACTTTGGCTAAACAATACAATGCTGGAGTTAGGGCATTCCATATAGATTGTAGGTTATCAAATACAACATTAAGTGACGATACTAATCGTAGATTAGTTTGCGCAGGAAGCGAAAGTATGGGAACGTTTGGAGCAAATTACTATAATGGAGACTTAGTATTATTAGATAAACTTCTTGAATTGGCTGCTCTTTTGCCAAAGGATAGCAATAACACTGCGATTGAGAATATGGAATTCATTGAAGTCATATTAACAATTGCAGAAAAACCACTAACGAGGTCAAGTTCAAGCAATACATACGGAACAATCGATCCTGCAATCGTAATTCCAGAGATAGCTAAAATGTTATCGGAGAATGCTACTAAATTGCATCTATATACAAAAGAGATTAACTCAGAAACTACTGTAAAAGATGTGTTAGGGCAAATGATAGTAAAAGTTAACGCCAACGCTAAAGCTAGTAAATTTATAACATATACACCAGCATTGAATGCATTGATATCCGAAGCTTCAATGGTATCAGAAGATAAGTATTTGACAGGAGACGTTACACTAGGAAAATTTACAGAATATCAAAAATCTAACATATATTGGGGGGCTACTCCAACGGATTTGACGTACTACTATCACCAAGCACAGAGAACAACAGATGATGATACAAATGTGGACGGTGTTCCGAAGTTTAGCGAGAGAGAAGTGGCGATTGATAATATAATTAAACAATCGACAGAGATCTACAAGACTAATAAGAATAGAGGATGGTTTCAACTAGGAATAGGCGGCTATAAAAGAAATAATACATCAGCATTTGGCGATAAAGCAAATCAAGCTGCAGCGGCAGAAAGGCTTAATCCTTATGTTCTAAATCTGATAAACAAAAAATTGAATAGTGAAGATGAACTATATCCATCTCCCGTTGGAATAGTATTAATGAATTTCTGTACGGCGAAGGATAAAGGTAACGGTCAGGCTCTTGTAAATGCCATACTTCAGATGAACGGAAAGTTCTATCTGAACCGCGATCCTAATGGTAAAGAATGGCCAAAGGGAATAGGTGGAATAGAAAATGGAGACACACCAACTACTGTTCAGTCGGCGAAGGAGGGGTACAGTTCCGGGTTCAATGTTGACACGGAGAACTGGAATGCCTTCGACGCAAACTGACACACCTTAAAATTGGATTTAAATAGCCTATGATTAAACGGAAAACGTCTTTCCCCGAGACGTTTTCCGTTGATCATTAAGAAGCGAGGCTAAGGAATAACGAAAGTTAAAATATTCAGATAACATTATGAAGAAGAACCACTTCGCGTCAGCCGCCGCCATTTGTGCCGGGCTGATATTCAGTGCCTGCGAAAGCAACCTGAATGAATGTAAGACGAACAACAATGACATCATTGCCGGAGTTGAGGAGGCTGCGGCCACTCGAACCTGCATTGATGGAGATCCGGCAAACGCTGGCGGGTCTGTGGGTCTGCTGTGGACATCCGGCGATGAGCTTGGAGTGTTCGCCTCGAAGGATGGCAATCAGGTAAGGTACACGAAGAAGAGCGAGGCCAATGAGGCTGAGGCAGTCTTCACGACGACGGCCACCGACTTCACGCCGCTGTACGCCTATTACCCATACAATTCGGCGAACGAAGGCCGTCCGGTCACCTCTCTCTACGGCACATTGCCTCCGACTCAAGAGATGACGAGCGGGAATATTTCCGGAGACTACAAATATGGCCGTGTGCAGGAAGGTTCCGCGGAGTCTGGGTACAAGTTTGTCTTCCAGCACTTCTTCTCTATTGTGAATGTCTCTATTGACGCTACGGGCACAGTACTGGCGGACGATGTGCTTAAGACTGTAACACTCAGCGTGAAGCGTGGAGAGTCCAATGTGCCGATCTGCGGTGAGTTCACATTCAATGTTCTGACCGGTAAGTGGCAACTGAGGGGCACCGGTTCCTCGACCTTGACTATGGATTGGGGCGAAGGCGCTTCGCTCGCTTCGAAGATCGAACGCTACATCAGCGTCTTCCCGGAAATCAAGAAGGGTGACATACTCAACTTCACGTTCACTACGGATAAGCACACCGCCACGCTCAGCGTAGATTGCATCAGGGACCTCAAGAAAGAGCAGATGTACTCCTTCCCGCTTACGCTCAGCAATTTCAAGGACAAGATTGTCATCGATGGGGGCAAGACGGATCCTGAGCCAGAGGTCACTACGGGGACGTTTACTTGCGCATCTTACAATGTGGATGGGCTTCCAAAGAAGATTGGCATCTTCTCCATTAACTCGGAAGGCCCTGGAGAAGACGGCACCACTAAAATTGGAACTCTGATTAATCAGTCATCTCTGTGGGATTTCTTCGGCGTTTCGGAGGATTTCACCAACCACTCCACTTTGGTGAGCGGGCTGCCTGAGTTCACCTTCGGCACCTACGGGGGCAATTACACCACGAGGAGCACCGACGGCATCAACCTTGCCTGGCGCAGCGGCGAAGGTGTCAACGCCACGAACGAGACCCGCGTCAAGTTCAGCAGCTCCTATGGCGGCCTCACAGCCGGTGCCAACACCAGCATAACCAAGGGCTTCCGCTACTACCTCGTCACCCTTAAGGACGGCACCCAGATCGATGTTTACATAACCCATATGAACACCTACAGCTCGTCCGGCAGCGGCCATATCAACGCCCAGCACGCCCAGCTCAGTCAGATCGCAAACTACATCATCGCGCACCGCAACGGTCGCCCGGCGATCCTGATGGGCGACACCAACCTCCGCTACACCCGCCACAAGATCGAGGAACTCTTCATCAACGCGATCAACGCCGTTGACGGCCTGACTGTCGCGGACCCGTGGATTGAATATCCAAGAGGAGGTGTCTATCCTGACTATCCTGGCAAGTCGATTATGGCCTACCCGACCACAGATCCGGACGATGACTGCGGTGCGGACGGCAACGGCTATGGCTACTATCACGGCGAGGTGGTTGACAAGGTCTTCTACATCAACGACTCCGCCGCCCCGACCCAGATCAAGGCGAAAGGCTACCTCTGCGACAAAAAGGGCTATGACGGCCTCGCCGACCACTACCCGGTGGTGATTGAGTTCAGCTACACAACCAAGAAGTAGGAATACTCACGTAAGATTGTTTGCCGCTCCGTACCGTTGTCTGTACGGAGCGGTTTTCTGTCAGGAGGAGCCACTTAGAGGTTGCTGGTACTCTTCGGCTGCTTACTTTATATTCATTGCTTTACACCTTGCTTGACCCAGATGAGCCGTGAGGTGTCGTAGCCGCGTCGGCTGGCTTCCTCAATGATTTTGTCGAGCTTGGACTGTGGCAGCGATGGGGTGCGTGAGAGAACCCAGAGATATTTGTCTGATGAACTGCCGACCAAGGCTGCGCTATAGTCTTCGTCGAGCATCAGGATTCGGTAATCTGAATAGAAAAACATAAAGAAAGAGACCTTCAGCAGGGCAGGATGCGACTTCGGCTCCGGTTGTTTTGCTTTCCCTCTGACGGTTTTGGACTTGTTATCTTTCCAACCGGAGTTCAGCACTTCGATTTTTCCATCTTTCTTAAGAATATATTCGGCTGTCACATAGTTCATTCCTCTTTCAAACGAATGGTCAAATCTTGCGATTTCGTACCAGGTACCGAGATAGCGTGAAAGATCGAGAGAAGCAACGGGAGTGTTGTCAACATCGCCTGCGTGCAGATGCGATGGCAGCAGTGTCATCATCGACACTATCGCCAAGAGTTTAAGAGTGCGTACCATAATACAAGTGCTTTTATGTGGTTAAAATTGTCAAACTCATTCTCACGTGCAAATATGGTGCCTTGGAGAAGTTAGCTCTTTCTGGATCAGAAGGTTATTGCTGCGAAGATCCACCGAAGGATTTATGTTGCGTTCTTCGGGAATGCTTTTCGTGCAAAACGTCGTCCGAGGGTATGGTGGGAACTTTTGAGGAACGTTTTCCGCACAAAACGTCACCCGAAGGTGTCGCCCAGCACTCTTCGGGAACGTTTTCCGTCCAAAGTGTCGCCCGAGAGTGTTGTATGACCCCCTTCGGCAGCATTATTCGCACTAAATGCTACCGAACAGATCCGAAAAAAGCAACGCAGCCCCAACGGCCTGCGTTGCTTAAGCATCACAGCTCTATGACTCGTACTCTTTTATTTCCTGAAATTATTGTCGATGATAGCCTGTGGCAGGAGGTCGCCATAGACCTCGTAGCGGCCAGACTTGAAGTTGCCGACCCAGTCCATCATTATCATTCCTGTGGAGGCGCACTCGCCATTGATCAAACGACGGTAAACGGTCGGATTGTTGTTCGCCGCGTTCTCACGGTAAGTGTTGTCCGTCGAGAGAATGCCTGTGTAGCCGGACGTGTGGTTGATAGTCCAGGCGTTCTCGGAGGCATTGTCCGCCGCCCAGTCCATAAAGTCGCTCACCGCCTTGACCTTTACTTCCGGCTTCTCGACGTGGTAGTAGTCCTGCACTCCAAGCACACCCGTCGCCACACGGCTCGTGATTCTGGCGCTGGTGGTGCCTTCCTCGGCGAAACTCCATCCTGAGATATACCCGCCGGTTATCGGCTGGTCTGCGTAGGCGTCACGAGACAGGATCAGAATCTTGCCGCGAAGGTCGCCTACTGTCAGGTCAGGACGATAGTCGATACGGAACCTTGACGGGAACGTCTCCTCACTGCCAAGGAATTCCGTCATAAGGGAGTTCCAGACCGAGCGGTCGTTATAGGTCGGGCTGCCGTTCTCGAACTGCATTATGACCACCGCGAACTCGGACGGGTTGGCGTCAATCTTGTTCATCAGCGTCTAACCTTCCACCCCACTTTGTGTGGAATTTTCCCCGTATCACACACGAACCAATCTGATATTACCATTTATTGAGATTGGTGATGGTTCTGTTGAGGTTCTCAAGACGCTTGTTGTAGCAGTACTTGAGGTTGTCCATCACGGCGTCGAACTCCATATTCTCGTCACCGCACAGCCAATGCTCATCCAGATAATTACCGACCTTCCAAATCTTTCGGTTATACTCATCAGAAAGCCTGTTTGCGGTGCGCCTCTCCTCCACGACTCTGTTGGCGACATCAATCAAGTCTGGGTAGACATCCGCCCAGCGAGCCTTGACTCTAGTGATGTAGTTCTGATCCTTCATCAACAGAGGCCACCACATATAGTACCTCCTTGGGTTTTCATTATATTTAATGGCTCTTTCGATGAGAAGTGAACTCCATGTGTGATAGTAGTAAGCGTTCTTTTCCGTGTCCACATTCGTGAAGTTCTGGCTGTCAAAGTCCCACACTGGCCCGGCGCTGAGTTTTCCGTCCCCGTCCTTGTACATATAGACACTCTTTGGATGCTGGATCTCGTCGTTCATCGCGATCTCGTAGACAAACCAGTAGTCGATCACTGAGTTGATGTCGAGACTCTTGTAGGCCTCTGTGTAATAACCATAAGTAAGGTTGCTCTCGATGGCGTTGATGTAGGTTTTCAGATTCTCGAAAATCGCGCTGCCATCATATGTGGTGCCATTCTTCGCTGTAACCTTGAAGTCATCCTTAAACAAGCAAGGCAATTCACGCATCGTGGTTTTGAATCTCCAGGTCTCGTCGAAATTATTGTCGAACTCGATAAGGTAGCTGCAATCCTTCACGGTAGGGCTGGTGTTTTTCTCGACAACATCCTCAAATATCGGGTTTGTCATTTTCAGCCTGTTATTATTAATCTTGATCTGCTCGCAAAGAAGATAGTTCCCCACATGGATGCCATTTATGACAAGTTCGACATTCTCTCCCGAAGGATTCCAGACCAATCCCTTACCTAAGGTGCTTCCGTCCGTCGGTCCGTTGATGAAATGGTTCTGGATAGTCTGGGCGATGTTGAACGCCAGATAGTTACGAATGAGTGACATGTCCGTCCACGGAGAGAGCAGAATCCATCTCTTGTGCTCCTTCATCCCAAGGATGCCCGCCTTTTTGTTCAGCTTGATAGCCATCGGCCTCTTGTCGTAATTGGATGACGTGTTTCCTCTGAGCCTGATGCTGCAACCGGCCTTATTCAAGTCTGCTACACCGTTTTTGTAGACAGCGATGTCGTCGGCCTCGCTCCAGTCCGTGTCCTTGGCAGGGATGGCGAAGTCAAGGAAGCTGACTGTTCCCGGAGTGTTGACGTTGACGACAACCACCGGCAGTCCGGTGTTGTTCACAGAAACTGTGAACGTGCTCTTCTCTGTCCCGTCAACAAGGGTATATTCAACAGGATTCTTGAAGTCTTGTGTTGAGACACCGCTCTCCTGAAGCTCACCGTTGCAGTAGACTTTCACCCCTTCCGCCACGGTGAAGGTAGGGGCAAGAGTGAAGTTGTAAAGATAAGGGATGCAGCATGAAACCGTGTTGAGAGTCTTGTCTATGTCGCAGGTGAAATCCTCGGCAGCTTTGACTTCCGTCTTCGTTGTGCTTGTGTTCAGGACAGCTGTCTTCTTCAGAAGGCTGGCCTCGTTGTTAGCAATCTCGAACTTGAAGCTCTCGAATGCCGGCGGATTGGCGTCAAGGTTCCCGACCGTGAAGTTATGCTCTTCTTTCAGATTGTCAAGACTTAAAGGAACATCATAACAAACTCCGGCCTTGAAATCTGCAACCGCCTTGACCTCGAATGTGACCTTGTGCACATTGGTCCGGAGCTCGATCTCAATCACATCTCCCTTTTTGATGTCTGGTGCGATCGTGGCGAAGGCGACAGCCTTGTTTCCTACAGCTACTCCACCATCCTCATCGTTTGACAGTTTGATTGTGATTTCGGAAGCGGTCTTGCCGTCAACCGCAGTAAGACCCGAAGCCAGATTGCCTAGGTTCATTGTGAAATCTCCCGTCCACGAACGACCGGCACTGATGCCCGTGTTCTTTTGCCTGAAGATTATGGACTGCAGCTTCTCCGTACTTCCGATGGCGGCAAGCTTGGAGCCGAAAGTCACTTCTGTTTTCAGGATGGAAACCATGGGCTTGAACACGAAGCTGTGGGAGCCGTCGGCTTTCTTGACGGGGGTGTCGCTGGCTTTCACGTCATTGGCGGCTATCGAGGTCGCGTCGGTGTAGGTCTGCACTTTGGCGACGGTGACCGGGATGGCCTTGCTGTCTGTGGCTCCTTCCACGAAAGGGTAGTAAGCAAATTCAGGATTGTCTCCGGTCATTTTACCGGAGAACAATCCTGATGCTACAGCAGTGGTGAACGTTCCGTGGAACTCTGCGTTTTTGGTGGATTTGCCGAACACCCCGATCTTGTCACCGGGTGACCACATTATTCCAAGTGATCCATCCTCTGTCGGTTCGATGTCAAGTTGTGTTCTTGTCACGGGCGGCCGCAGGAGTTCTCCTGTCAAAGTGATCTCTTCAGGGACTGAGAGCCGCATCTCATTGTTGTTGACACAAGATGCGGTCATGAGTGCCGCGGATGCCATCAACGCAAAATCCAAACGAATTCGTTTCATCATTTATGTGTTGTTTAAAAATTAACCTATTCAGTCATAGGTTAGTTTCAGGTCGTAGCCTTTGCTACAGGCCGAATCCCGTCCCTCCGCTTCCGTAGGAGGAGTCATAGGATTTTGTGACAGGATCAGCGTCACGAACGCAGCGGATTCTAAACTCCGAGTCTTTTTGTCCATGGCCTGTGGTTATGATAGGATTGCCGCTCGTATTGTCTTTCATAATGTAATATATCATGTGTATATCCTGACCGTATTGATTTCGATCAAACTTGGTTTTTGCTGCATAAAACGAGCCCGTGCTTCCTCCATTTGAAAGATTAGGAGTAATCTCCTCCCCGCGGTATAACTGAATAAAGTAAAGCTCTTTCTCATTCGGGATTCTCCACTTTCCCAAATCGGATTTGTCTGTTTTTTCAGTGTAGTACCTCTCGCAACTATCCCCACTAACAATCTCATCGTATGTGAATGTGTTCTTGATTGTTGTATAGTTGACATTTATCTCATTCAGATAAAGCTGGCTGCTACTTGTATACCAGTTATTATAGTAAAGCCGTACGTATTTTACAGACTTATCAAGATTGGTTGTCACGGTAACATCAGTAGTATTCACTGTGCCAATGTCTGTCCAAGTGGTTCCATCTGATGAAATCTGTAAAGTCTGATTTTGTGGAGACTGCGTAGACTGTTTAGATAAAACACGAACTGATGTCACCTTGACAGGGGCGGAAAATGTAAGCAGCACAAATCTACCGCGTCTTTGATAATCGTTCGATTGCCAATATGTATCTTCATTGCCATCCACCAAATTGCTTATTTGTCCTGCATTAGTTGTGTAATTAGTCGAAGCCGCTATTGTTACATCAACATCAGCCGTCAAATCATTCTTGGCGATTGTGAAAGCTCTCGGCAATGTGCTGGAAGGGTCGGAGTGCATGTGTTCCGGGTACTCTCCTTCCTGTGTGTTGGTTCTCAGCGCTTCGTCCTTAAGGCCTGTGATTGTCACCGTGTAGTTGTCATTTGTCGATGAGATGGCCGAGACATCGTCGGTTCTGTCGGTAAGGTTTCTTACGCAGCGTACCTTTGCAGCCCCGCCTTCAGCGGAGCCGACAGCCGTGCCTTCATAAGCCCACCATATGCGGTAACCACCTTTCATACTTGTGACGTAGTTTTCGTGTTCGAACGTTATGTCAGGTGGAATCGACTTCATTCCGCACCACAGGTAGATGTACTGGCGGTAAGTAGGGACGTACCACTTGATCTCGTCCTGGTCAATCGTGCCATTGCCGTTGAGGTCTCTGTTTCTGGAGAGACATTGGTAAAGAGGGTTTGCTCCTTTCGCGGTCATGATCTCGCTTGCTGTAGGAGCGGTTGAACCGGTGAATCCGTTATTTGTGATGTTGACAAAATCCGTCCAATTTTGAGACGATGCGTTTTGGACTATGGCGCGGGTGTTTGTCAATCCGTTTTGCGCATTTGTCCCGAGGTCCTGGTAATCGGTGCTTTCGCTAAAGGTATTATCCGGTGTCTCCTCCACAGTCTCCAACCCGAACGGATTGCCGGCATTGTCGTTGTAGAAAGTCTTGATGGACTTCTGCTTGAGCGTGAATCCATTACCTTCTACGTACGTGCTTTGGCCGTCTTGGCTTATATTGGCATTGCCGATAGTGAATGACAAGATCCTGTCCTCCGTGTTGACGAAGTCCTTGTAAGGCTTGTCATTGTAGAAGTACTCGTCCACGTAGGCCTGCGTGTAGACATTGTCTCCGCTTATTATGCAGTGTGTCGCGGTGCCGAACTTTATCTCTTCAATCAAGTCGTAGATGTTCACCAAGTTGGCGTCTCCAGGATAATTTGCGAATGTCGTCTCACTGGCAGGCTTGCCGAATTTCACCCAGGCGATGTCCTTAAGGTGCGAATCAGTGGATCCTTCCTTAACGGTGAAGGATGTCATCTTTCCTTCTCCTGCCGGTACTGTGCCGCTGACGATGCATTTCTCGATGTTTGTCTTCGAGAATGACAACAGCACATTCTCATAGTGGGAGTCAAGGTTGACGACAACGTGTGGAGAAGGTTTGATGATGTAGCCCTCGGCCCCAGGTTGTCCTTCTACATTCGTTGTCGCTTCTACGATGATGCTGTTGACCCCGTTGACGGTGACCGTGTAGGTGTACTTCGTGTTGCGTTTCACTGAGAAGTTATCGAAAGAACCGCCCTTGTCCTCCCTTGTGTCGAAGTTCCCGAGGTGGATTGTGTACTTCACGGTTCCTGTCACGGTTCCTTCATCACCGGTTTTTCCCGGACCAGAGTATGTCCCCTCAACCACAACATAAGTGGCATTGGCAGGGGCGTTGGCGAAGGTGTTGTAGTCATTAGCGACCCTTTTTTCCCTGTCAGTGTAGGCCCAGGAACCCTCCTTGTTGGCTGCCTTCTGGACATTCTCCGGCATGTAGAAGAAGAATGTAGGCAGGTTCTCCGCATCCTTTTCATTGATAGGCAAGTCCTTGAATTCCATGAACGAGCCGGCTCCGGCATATTCATCCAGCGCGTTCCTTTCCAGAAGTGTCGAGGAAGTGGAGTAGTTGTAGATGCTGTACTTCTGCGGGGTGAAGGTCACTCCGGTGCCGTTTTTGAACGTGAATGTGCTCTTGGAGACGATTCTCTTCAGGTGGAACACATTGTCGAATGTGTTCTCGCCAGGCTTCAGGGTGATTGTCGTGTTGTCGTCGGTGCCGTAGCGCCCTGACATCATCACGGCTGTGGAGGTGATGTCACGTCCTGAGGCTGTGATGGTATATTCCTTGAACTCCTTGAGTGTTTTGCCTGCAAGGTCGTTAAGATCGACGACCGTGTACTTGTCGTAGTTGGCGATAGGGTACATGTACCATGTCCCGCTGTAGACCCCGTCGAGCTGCTCCTCGTCAAGATTGATCTTGTAGAGCCAGTTGGTCGTTGTGTTCTCCAGGGTTGGGGCGCCAAGGTCATTCACCTTCACCACGACCGGCTTCGAGTTCGCCCTGTCCGCATCGTAGAAGAGGATCGCCATCTTCTCTATTTTGGTCTCCTGCTCGTCAGTGGTCCTCGTGTTGACAACTTCATCCATCTTCGGAACCTCGACGTTGAATGAAATGCTGACCGGCAGACCTTTCTCCACTTTCGTCAGTTCTACCTCCCGTTGGCACCCGGCGAGGACTGCGGACACCATGAGGGCGGCCGCAAGTGTTCTGTAAGTTTTTTTCATGATATTCATAGATTAATCAAAGGTAACTCCATTCTCGATAGAATCCCATTCGTCAACCTCGACGTTAGGGGTTTTTGTCTTCGCATTGATGCTCACGCTGCTGGCGCACACGGAACTCTCGACGGCGACCCGCTCCACCTGTGTGGCTGGGGTCAGATAGCGCTTTCTCGTTGTTGTCTTCTTCATCATAATGTGTGATTAAGGTGCAGGAACAATCTCATCATTAAATTATTTCGCCTTGGTGATGACGGCGCGGCTAAGGGCCGGGTCATCGTAGAACATGTTGTCCACACCTCCCTTGAAATCGAGTTCAAGCAGGTCGGCGGGAACTCCGAACTCCTTGGTGAGGCAGTCGTAGACGGCCTGGGCGCGATTCCGGCTGAGCCTGTCGTTGATCTTCTTGTTGCCGGTCGCGGCGTCGGCGTAGCCGGTCACGATGTACTTGATGTTGTTGGCCTTGATGATCTCGGCGAGCATTCCGAGGTTCACGCGGGAAGCCTTGTTGAGCTTGCTCTTGTTGATCTCGAAGATCACGAAGTAAGGAGCGGCGACCGTGGTCTGCTTCTCGACGATCTGAGGCTGGGCCCTGAGTTCGGCGAGTTCCTTCTCAAGCCTGATCCTTTCAGTCTCGGACTCGCTGAGGGCCTTCTGGAAGTCGGCGATGTTGTTATTGACAGTCTTGACAACGGTCTTGCTCTTGTTCCATCCGCGTGGTGCGATGTTGTAGGTCAGACCAATCGTGGCGCTCAGCGCACCTTCGCCCCAGCGATGACCCATCTCTCCGTCGAACCGGTCGTTGACAAACATTCCGCGTACATCGAGGTTTACCGCCCAAGCGTCGCTCAAGCGGAAGTCATTGCTTGTTCCTATGCTTGCGGAAACCTCGTGGGATCTGGACTTGCCGTTGCCTGGCTCATCGAATGTCCAGGCGAATCCCAGACCCGCGTAGAGGCTTGGATTCCAAAAGCGGCCTTCTGCCTTGTAGCCGCAGAACGCATTGCAAAGATTGAGCATGGCATCCATCCTGACATCACCGAACGAGAATTTCTGCTTGTTCAGCCAGTAGCCGTTTCCGCCCTTTCCAGGAACCTCCTTCCCTGTCGAGAACGCCTCGTCCGGACCTTTCTGGGTGGCGCCCCTCATGCTGAGCCCATTGTAGGCGATCCTCGCTCCGACAGCCGGGGTGAACCATTTACCTACGCTTATGTTCAATGCGGGAGCAAGCCTGTCTCCGAATTTCGCCTGTTTGTCGTGGTCTCCGAAATAAATCTGGGCTCCGCCTCCGACATTGATGAACCAGTCATATTTGAAACGATTGGTCTCCACTTTGAATTTGTCTGCGGAATAGATGACGTTGACCGTGGTGTCCGTTTTCACTGACGGCTGGGCAAGTGCCGGGGTTACTGCCAGCATGACTAAAGCCGCTGTAATCAGATGTTTTTTCATATTGTCTTCTTATTAAGTATTTTCTTGAAAACTAATTTGTTATTTTATAATGTCTTGCAGTACTCTAAACCAATCGGAAGCAAAGTTATATATTAATTGGAAAAAATGCAACAAAAAAAGTATAAAAAACTTGTTATCCGTGATTTAAAACGTTTATTCGGTATTCTGCGCTATTTCCAAGTTGGAAGAGGTTTCTTCCAACAAGTTCGGCGGCTACCTTTTCCGTTTCTTTTTCTTGCCATCCACGTAGCCGTACCCGTAGCCATAGCCATAACCATAGCCGTAGCCGTAGCCGTAACCATAGCCGTAGCCGTGATGGTGGTAGTCGGCGCCGTTGAGGATCAGCGACATGTTCGTGAGTTTCCGCTCCTGGTACATGGTCTCGATGTCAGGAAGCTGGCGGCGGTCAAGGCGGCCGGCCCTTACAACGAAGATGGTGATGTCGGCGACTCGGTTGGCGATTGTGGCGTCGGCTACCAGTCCGACAGGCACGGAGTCGGTGATGATGATGTCGTAGCGGTTCCTCAGCTCGGCGAACATCTCGTCCAGCCTCTCGTCCATCAGGAGTTCTGCGGGGTTCGGCGCGATGGAGCCTGACGGGATGAGGTCAAGGCCTTCCACACCGGTCTCGTGGGTGATGATGTCGTCCAGCGCTATGTCAGAGTCGGCCAGGAAGTTGGTGATGCCGACGGTGTGGTGGTGGCTGTGCTTGCCGAACTGTGAGGTCAGGGTTCCCTTACGGATGTCAAGATCCACAAGGATAACCTTCTTCTTGGCAGAGATGAAACTTTTCGCAAGGTTGGCGGAGACGAATGTCTTTCCGTCCCCGGAGCTGAACGAGGTGCACATTATCACCTTGATCTTCTCTTTTCTTGAAAGGAAGGACATGTTCGTGCGGACAATCTTGAACGCCTCCGAGGCGAAACCCTCATTGTCCTTGTCCTGTTCCGGAATCACTCCGAGGAACGGTGCGGTGACTTTGCCCTGGATGTCTTTCCTGGTGTGGATCCTCGTGTCCAGGAACATGATCATCAGGAAGATGACTCCCGGCACGGCCAGTCCGAGCAACAGCCCCAGAAGCAGGATCTTGTTCCTGCTCGGGGCGATCGGATCGCCTGGCCCGGAGGCTCCGTCGATCACCCTCGCGTTGTTGTCCACCATCGCCTGGGAGAGGGCGTTCTCCTCGCGCTTGTTCAGGAGGAAGAGGTAAAGCGACTCCTTGATCTTCTGCTGGCGCTCGATCGAGAGCATCTGGCGTTCCTTGGTAGGGATGGACGAGACGCGGGACTGTGCCTGTGACTCACGCGACTGCGCGTCGTTGCGGCGGACATTGATGCTGACGATCATGTTGTCCACGGCCCTGATGATGGACTGTTTCATCGCCCTCAGCGAGGTGTTCAGTTCCTCCACGATCGGGTTCTTCTCGCTGCTGTCCTCGATGAGCTTGTCGCGGCGCAGCTTCACGGTGTTGTACTGGGCGATCTGGCTCTCGATGTTCATGTCGCTGATGCCCGTGTTGGCGGGGATCAGGTCAATTTCCCTTGTCGGGTCCGTGAGGTAGTCCTTGATGTAGGTGGCCAGGCGGAGCTGGGTCTCCAGCTCCATCACGTTGGTGTTGTACTTCTGGGACTCCCCGACATACATCCCGGCTGTCGTCGCGATGTCCACGATCCGGTTCTCGCGCTTGAAGGATTCCAGATGGGACTCCACGCCTCCCAGCTCGCTTTCGATGATGATGAGCCTCTCGTTGATGAACTCGGCGGTGTTGATGGCCACCTGGTTCTTGTCGTTGATGGCCTCCTCGTTGTAGACCGAAATCAGCATATTCAGTACATCCTCGGCCCTTGCCGCGGAGCGGTCTTTGAGCGAGAGGGTGAGGATTGACGCCTCATCCTCTTCCTGCCTGATGCCGAGGCTGGAGGTGAAGTAGCCCACAACCGATGACATCGGATTCTTTGTGATGTGAATATGCTCGCCCTTCCAGGACGTTGTGTAATAGTTGGTCGGTGCGATGACGAGCTTGACTCCCTCGATGTTGACGGTGTCCTTCATCGGGACCGTCCATTTCTTGTCGCTCTCGTCTGATCCGAAGTCGGAGACGATCACCTTGCCGCTGTCCAGCGGGGTCACGACCATGCTCAGCCGCGTCTCGGGAGTCGTGTCCAGGAAGCGGACAGAGACCGGAGACTTCTTGTAGAGTTCCGTCATCTGGAGGCCGTCCTTGACTTTGTAGTCGATGTCGGCGTTGACGCGGCTCACAACCTCCCGCATCAGTTTCTTGGACCGGAACTGGAGGATCTCGTTGGCGACGTTCACCTTGTTGATGTAGTTGTCGTAGCGGTCAAGGCCCGCCGAGGAGATCTTGTTGGACGGATCCTTGATGATCACGGTGGCGGAGCGGAAATAGGTCTTCGGAGTCCTGGCGTACTGGAACCAGGCCAGGCTGCCGAACACTATCACGGAAACGACGAACCATTTCCATTTGGAGAGCAGGAAGAGCAGGATGTCGATGATGTTGACATCCTGATCGTTTCTGCCGGTGGTATTGTTTGTCTGCATATTCGTTGATTATAGGTGTGACGGGACTAGTCTTTTCTGAGTGTCGAGGTTGCCCAGATGACGGAGCTCGCGGCTGTGATGGCGCTCATGAACATTGTGGCGATCTGCATGCTCCTGTCCTCTCTGTCCTTCTTGCCGAACTTAGGCTGCACGTAGATGATGTCGTTCTGCTGCAGGAAGAAACAAGGCGACTGGAGGATGTTGCTGTTGCGGATGTCGTGGAAGTAAATCCGCTTGTCGCCGTTCTCCTCCCGGATGACGGCCACCCTGTCGAGCCTTGCCTTGTTGGTCAGGTCGCCCGCGTTGGCGATCGCCTCCAGCAAGGTGATCCTGCCGCTCTCCACGGTGAACGTTCCGTTCTTGCTCACGGCTCCCCAGACGGTGTACTTGAAGTTGAGGAACTCCATGCTCACTATGGGAGCCTTGATGTAGTCGCCGTCGATGATCAGATTCTTGATCCTGTCCGAGGCCTGGCTCAAGGTAAGTCCTTCAAGATGGATGTTTCCAAGGATAGGAAACTCGATGTTTCCCTTGGCGTCGACCTTGTAGCCCGGCTCGTTGGCCGCCGGGGATGACGAGGCAGTTCCGTCCGAGGACATCTTGAACGAGCCGCTCTGGATGTTGAACGGGATGGCGAGCTCCGGCTGCTTGCAGCTGACCGTGATGCCGAGCCTGTCGTTGGCTTGGATCACAGCCTCGTGCGCCGCGTCAAAAGGGTATTCCTGCCCTGGCGCCATATCGTTGAGATAGACGTACTTCTTGGCCGATCCGCATCCCACGGCCGTAAGCAGGAGCATAACCATAAACAAATTCGACAATCTGTTTTTCATTTTATAAGTGATTTTAAATTATTATAGCATATAATGGCAGATTCGTTGTCAGGCAGGCATTTAAACTCCCCGACAGGAACCAGTTCGATGAGTCTTGCCAATGTGTCGCAAAGCCGGGACTGAAGCGCCGCGTCGCTGTGCACGACCGAGCAGCTCGGAAGAAGCGCGACCAAAGCCGCCACCTCATCTTTTTCCGTGAATATGTCAGCGTCGCCCTGGACGAGGCGGACAATGCCTCCGATGGGCGCTGACTCGTTGCGGTAGCACGGGGTCTTGCCGCTCCACGGAGTCCCGAACGCGACGGCTTTCCCGTCAACGAGGCGCACCGACGGATTGTCGTCGTTGAGCAGCCGCGCTCCCGGAATATTCCTGAGCCACATCCTTGCGTGCGTACTTTTGCCGGTGCCGCTCTTTCCGAGGAAGAGCCAGGCCTTGCCGTCCGCCGCGACCGCCGAGGCGTGGATGGAGATTCCGTCCCTCCGCAGAATCGCCTGCGCGAACGCGATGCGGAGCATAGATGTCAGCACAAGCCCGCAGTCGGTAGCATCCGGCGCGACGGAAGCTGTGATATTCGTAAAATCAGCGTTTGCTATGAATATGCCGGGGCGGGGGACAGCGCCTCCATTTGCGGTGGCGCGGTTTGCCAGAGCGTTGTTTCCGCTCTCACAGCCAGAGTTTTGCCTCTCCTCCGGGTGGTCATACCAAAGTTCGAGGCAGTAGCTTCCATCGGCGGATCTGCTCAGCCTGGTGTGCCCCATATCATTGTCATCCACCTCCGCCAACTTGGCTTCCTCCGGCACCTCAATCGCTTCAGCCTGAAGAGTAAAGCGGAACAGCGTCTCGCTCGTCGAGCCGTCATCCCCGGTCACTGAGCCTGCAGAAGTGCCCGAATCTCCCGTACAACCCCGGAACCCCGCGAACGACGGCAGCAACCCCTCCATATCATAACACTCGGGTGCGACCACCGTAAACGTCAGTCCCGCCACTTTGTATGAATATGTCCGCTCTCCGCTCATTCCTTAATATCCTGCTTTAGTCCTAAATTCTCTATCTCAAGTACTATTTCTGTTCAGTAAGAATATCAAATTACCTACTTCCTGAACTGCCCCTTGACCAGCCCCCAAAACGTCCAGAACGCCTCCTTAGGCGCGAACCTCAAAGAGAACCCCGCCCTCCTGAGAAACATCCCCGCCGTCTCCAGCTTCCGTCTGCCCGTTCCTTTTCCATTCGAACCAGCCGCCCCCTTGCCTCTGAACTGCCCGAAATTCCCCCCGTCCTCCACAATCCGAAAAAGCGGCCGGTACGACACAACTTTCTCTGAATATGGCAGTTCCTCTTCCGGCAGCCCAATAACTCCCACCAAAAACGAATGCAGCAGCCGGCTCCACTTCAGAATCCCGGCCCTGCGGTAAAGACTGAATATTCGTTCGCCCCGCTCCCGCTTTCCATCCTCTTCGCTGATCCGGTGATATTCAATCGCCAGATCGCACATTTGCCGCAGCCCGATCCCTTTGCCCAACGTGTGTTTAAGAATATGCGAGTTCAGCAGCAGCGCGTTGAGTTCCGGTGAAGGAACCCACAGTCCCTCCGTCAGGTCCGACGGCACATATCCCGGCTCCTCATCAAGTTCCGGAATCCATTTCCTTGCGGCAGGGGAGCAGAGGTCCACAATCGTAGGATGCTGCTCTATCTCAATGCCTTTCCATTCGTAACTCTGACTCCCGTCCGGCATCGTCTCCACCTTTATCCCGTGGCTCTTCACCAACTCCACCGCCTTGTCATTGTCCGAACTCTCCGGAAAGTAAAAGTCAATATCCCCGCACTCCCGATGCAACGGAGTAGGGTAGAGCGCCGCCACTCCCTGGCCTTTCTGAAGCACAGGCCGTAACCCTCCACTGACGAATATTCCCGTCAGCTCCTTGAGTATGGCATTCATCCTCTCATTGCTCCGCTCGATCCTGTCCGTCGCCACCACCCATTTCGCGAAGGCAGCCTGAGAAGGCTGAAACTCATCCGGAAGCCGGCATATTCCATCAAAAACAATCCCGGGGACAGTCTGCCTCCCGGACATATTGAACACCTGCTCCCATTCCTCTTCGCCCAGCCGCGGAAACCCTTCCTCCATCGGATTCCGTCCCCACAGCCCGGCCCGGAGCAGCATCAGGAAAGCATCCCGTACTCCTCCCATCTCTTCAAAAGGTTATGAATATCCTCCCTCGCCACCTGGGAGTCAACCTCATATTCCCCGCAAAGCCAGTCCACCATCTCCTCCTCGGTGAACTCCACACCGCTGAACCGCTCCCACAGCCCCGCCGCGGTCTCGTTCAGACTGATCACGTCCGTCAGGTTGACATCACCGTCCACCGCCCTGACAATCACCCATTTGCTCCCCAATCGGCGCATCTGTAACGAAGGGTTCAGCTTCATATTCATTAATTTAAAATTTCTTTCCGCTAAGGATTGACCAGATCGTCTGGAAGATGATCTTTGTGTCCATCGCCATCGAGCGTGTCTCAAGGTACTCAAGGTCGTAGTCGAGCCTCTTGAGCATCTTCTCCAGAGTGTCGGTGTAGCCATTGTGGAGGGTCGCGTAGGAGAACAGCCCCGGACGCAGCTCGTAGAGCTTCTCGTAGTCAGGGTTCACCTCCATAATCTTGTCGATGTAGTACTGTCTCTCAGGCCTCGGCCCGACGAAACTCATATCCCCCTTGATGACATTCCAAAGCTGAGGCAGCTCGTCCAGATGGCGCTCCCTGATGAACTTGCCGACTTTGGTGAGCCTCTCGTCGCCCTGCTGGCAAAGCGCCGGTTTCCCGTCCGACTCCGAAGTGATCCTCATCGATCTGAACTTGTACAGTGTGAACGGTTTGCCGCCGCGCCCGATCCTTTCCTGCTTGAATATGGCAGGCCCTTTGCTGTCGCATTTGATCGCGATGTAGATTCCAAGGATCAACGGGGAGAAAACAATCATTCCGCCACAGCTGGCGGCGCAGTCAAAGATTCTTTTAAGGTTCTCGTTAAAGGCGCTCATCTTGCTTTTCTCGGCTGTTCCTTCAGCCTGGATCGTCGTCACGATCCCTTCTTCCGGTGACATAGTATTTCCACTCATAAGTATTTGTTTGTTCAATCTATCTAATATAATGTTCTTGGTTCCGTTCTCTACAAATCAACACTGACCTACAAAGATAGTAATTCTGAAAATAAATCCACGCAAACGTTTGCCATTTTCTTCCGATTTCAGATCTTCTTGCAGACAAAAACGCTGAAATGGTGCGTTTTAAGCCTGTTCGCCTAACAGTTCCGCATAAAGCCTTCGGCAGTCCGCGAGCATTTTCTCTTTGGTGAAGTTCTCCGCGAACCGTCGGCGTGAGCCTTCACTGAACCTTGTCCAGGTCTCAGGATCCTTGGTTATTGTCATTATAGCCTCGGCGATGGCCCGGCCGTCACGCGGGGCAACATTGATGCCCGATACCCCGTCCTCATTGACCCAGGCGACCCCCGATGCCGGAATCTTCGTGGCGATCAGAGGCCGTCCCTCAGACATTGCCTCGATCTGGACTATTCCGAAAGCCTCCGTCTTCATTATGCTGCTGAGACAGAACAAGTCACAGGCACCGTAGTAGGACGGAAGGTCCTCATCGGAGACCTTGCCGAGCAGCTTTACGCAGTTTCCGACCCCAAGTCCGTCAATCTGACTTTGAAGCTCATCCTTCAGCGGACCGCCTCCCCCGATAAGTATTATGTGGCTGTCATCAAGGTACTTGGCCGCCTCGATTAGGTAGCGGTAACCTTTATATTCAACGAGCCGTCCGAGAGAAAAGATGATCTTCCTCCCGGCATATTCATTTCTGATGCTTTGCACTTTGGCGCTGTCGCTCCGGTTAGGCACGATTCCGATCGGGATGCAGCGGGTTTTGTCCTGAACCTTTTGAAGGTAAGGAGATTCCGCAAGGTAAACCGGTGAGGTTCCGACGATCGCGTCCGCTCTTTTGATGAGCCAATTCTGAATCGGCAGGTAGAATTTCAGCAGCGTTTTCTGCGACAGGATGTCGCTGTGCCAGTGCAGCACCACCTTCCCCCGGAACCCTGAAAGCATCAGCGCCATCGCCGCCATAGGATCCGGATGATGAATATGTATGATGTCGTACCCGTCCGCCATCCGCCGCAGCTTGGTGATCATTGACGGTGCGATGGTGGTCCGCGCCTTCTTCAGCCAAGTCTTGCAGCAGACAACCCTTCCGTGCGGATTAAGCTCAATGACCTCAGACCCTCTTCCGTCGCTGGTGGCGCACATCATATCGCACTCCACCCCCGCCTCCGAGAGCCCCGAAGTGATGTCAAACATCACCTTTTCCACTCCCCCCAGCACCGGGTAAAACTTCCCCAACTGTAGTATCCTCATACGTCGTTTTATGTTATTCTGTGGTTGATTAAGTGTTGTGGCTTGAACCGTAATTATTTAATCCTTGCAGTGAGCAAGAATAAATTGTCTCAGAGGCAGTAGGCGAGGAGAATCAAGATCCCAAAAGCGGTTGTCATCGAATAACCATTCTCCTTTGCCAAGATCGCTGCGTTGTTTTCTCGTAATACCTTTCTGCGCACTGATGTATGTGAACATTTTCCCTTTAAGGTTCGGGGCCTTATAATTATCACCAAGACATTTCTCATAATCCTCGAAACAATCAAAGAACCGTTGATGGATGTCTCTGTGCGCAATGCTCTCCAACAGAACCTCAAAATCACCATCTTCCACATTATTAGGAAAGAGGAATAGCTCGGCTGTTATTCCTAAGAGTTCAAATTGTCGTTTCAAGTCTTTCTCTCGTACAGCAAACCCTCCTTTATTGGCAGCAGAGTCAGCGTCAAATATTACCAAGTTGATTCCTCCTTCTAAAGTGTTGGTAAGGAATGCATTTGATGAATTCGCTAAATTGTCTTTGCCGTTGACACATACGATATCTGAGACTTTATCTTCCACACCAAGGTGTCTGACCAAAGTCTTTATAAAGATATATTCAGAGGTGGTTCTACTTCCGGTTTCCAAGAAAATCTTTGTCATCTCATTTCGATTTCTTGCGTGACACTATAAGCCATTTTCGCATAATCATAGCGGATGGCAAGAATTTCATCATCTTCTTTTCTGAATAGTTTGTATGCCGAGACATCTGATTGGTAAGCCGTCTTTGAGGATTTGTCCAAGAAATGCACGAGACTTCTTAACAGGTCTATGCTATGAGTGGTGACAAAAAGCTGGACATTGTATTTTTCAGCCGCATCGAAGATCGCCTCCCACAATTTCTGCATCACAGAGTAATGTAACCCATTGTCCATTTCATCTATGAGGACAATCCCATTGGAATACTCATAGATTGACAATATTATTCTCAACACTTTGCGGAATCCATCACCAAGAACATTTATAGGCAATCTTTGTGGAAATCCGACATCCGCCATCAAATCGTTATCCACCAGCTGAAGATCTTTCAGATGAGGTTCAATGATTCTGAGAATGTTGAATATTTCCTGCTCACGCTTATTCTTGACGATTTCGGAAAACAACTCGATAATGTCATACCGATAGGAACTCGCACCTATCAGCAAACATTTCAGATCTTCCGAGTACCTCTTGTCAACGATGTTGCGTCCTTGTTCTAAATTGTTCTCAGAAACAATAAACTGAGAGTTATAGGTTATATCTTCCCCATTCAATCTGTATGTGGCTTTCAGTCCAAATTGCTTTTGTTTGACATCGGATGTCCCAGAATTCAGGTCGTTTATGTCAATGTTTTGGCTGTCTGGACGAATCATCTCAATGAGTAAGTCACGGCTTGTTTCCCCTTTCGCGAGAACATTGATCACGTTTTTAGGATCAGCCCCATAGAAATCAATAGTTGTTGATTGTTCACTCAACCTGTTGATTCCTCTTAAAGCATTTGCTTTGAATGGCAATGACGGATTCGATTGACCAGCAACCAACAATAGAGCCTCAAGAACAGATGACTTTCCGCAATTATTCTTACCAAAGAATATGTTTATACGCCTAAAGCCATCTATACAAGCATATCGTAATCCGCGATAATTCCTTATAATGACACTGTCGAACATATTATCCTTATTATAAAGGCAAAGATAATAAACTATAAGAACAGAAAGAAATCTTTATTTTATGTTATTCTGTGGTTGATTAAGTGTAATGATTCATTACTTTATCTTACTGAAATCCCATATTGGGATAGGCAGGATTTTGTGTTGGACGGCGGCTTTATATTGAGACGTGTGTTTGGGAATACTGCAATTTGACGATTGCACCCAGTAATATGGATTTTTCGACGTAGCCGTTAATTTTTTAATTTCTGGTGCGTGCATCGTTAACCATCCTTTCAGCCAGGTTAGCTTCTTGATCATTTTGGAGACTTCACTGCTTATGGCAGGATGTATCTCAATATAAAATACCTCATTGTGGTAACTTAATGCGTAGTCCCATCTGTTTTCTTGTGGGTATTTGTCAGCAGTTGAGGCATCTATGTCCAGGCTTCCGTCAATCAATCTGCTGTCTGGCACTCTGATTTTACCTGCATATTGCCCAAACGCAGCCAAACCGCCCCTGAATCCATTGGCGACATCAGGTGTTCTCTCAATAGCTTCTCTAAAGGTTAATTGATTCATAATGTTATTATTCGGAGTATTTGAAAACGATTTCGGCCGCTTTTGAAGCGAACCGTGACAGTCCACCCCATTCTGAGACATCGAGATTGTCATTGCCTGCATCAAGAGATGAAATGTCAGTGGATGTTACATATTTACCCGCTCTGGAGAAATAGACAGTAGAAATCTTTTTCTCAAGCAGACTATCAAACAAGTGCTCATTTGACGCATCTTTGGCAATATCGAACATTTCATAGAAAGCATCAGTTTTATTATTGCAAGATGATCCTTTGATTATGTTGAAAGCCCAGGCAAAGTCAAGCAAAGTGGTGGAATGTGTAGAGATTATCACCTTTAATCCATTATGAATCAGTTCGAGGATTTCCAGAATTACGGATTTTATAGCTTGTGGGTGCAATCCCATTTCCGGTTCTTCGATCACGACATATTTGTGCTCACCTCTTTTCATCAATTGGTGGCCATCACCGCTGGAAAGATAGTAAAAAGCAAGAAGAAGGGGCATAAATTCTTTCTGTCCTGCACTCCACGTCATAAATGGAATGTTTGCGCTATCAATCCTCATTTTAAATTTTCTAAGTCCGGCGACATCTTCCATCACAATTTTCCCTCCGTGGAATATGTTTTCATCAAATGAATTCAAAAGAGCCTCTTTAAGGCGTTTCCCGGCAGGGAATATTACGGCGTTGTCAAGCCCACCTTGCAAGTAGATCCTTAGAGTTTCACTGAACAAGCGTAGCACGTATGGAGTCGCCACATCAAACTCCATAAAATTCTTAGGGCGACCATCAGATATGCTCAAAATTCTTTGTGCTGGAATATAGAACATTCGCTCCGTCGTCAGATTCTCTTGGTCGAAAGTCAGCAAGGAATTTGTGGTAAGCCTTTTGCCGTTGAGGAATATGTCTGTATCTTCCCTGAAAGCCTCGTTCATACCTTCCCCGAAGAAAAGATCGAGAATTTTCTTGGGATTGCTGCTCTCTACAACATAATTGAATCTTTTGAGGTTAGACAGAATGAAATCTTTGTCCAGAAGATATTTCAATAATTCCAAGAAAAGACTTTTGCCACTTGCCTGAGGTCCGACAATGAACGTCAAGTCACCAAAGTTGACTTTAGCTTTCTCTATCGGCCCGAAATTATTTACTTCTAAAGATTCCATATACCGTGTTGTTATCTATCGTTCGCACAAACATACTTAAAAGAAATGGCTTTATCAAGACATATCTCACATTAGTGTCCCAGACATTCCTCGTAAAGCCTGATGTAGTCGGCGTAGCGGTCCTCCTTGCGGAAGTGTGCGAGGGCATATTCACGGCAAGGGGACTGGTAGTGGGATTTGCCGTTGGATTCGATGGTGGTGATCGCCTGGCGCAGGGAGGCAATGTCGCCTTTCGGGACTATGAGGCCGGTGGCCGGAGTGATGGACTCGACGCTGCCGCCGGTGTTGTAGGTGACAACCGGTGTGCCGCAGGATATCGACTCCAGATTGACGGTAGGGTAATTGTCCTGCCAGGTCGGATTCACGAACACCTCCGCCGCTGAATATAGCTCCGCCAGCTGCCGCACATTCTCCGTTCTCGCGATAGGAATGATTCCTTCCGGCAGCGCTTTAGCCTGTTCTGGCTTTACCCCTACCATCACAATCACCTCATCATCCTTAAGCGACCTTGAAAGAGCGATGAAATCATCCCAACCCTTCTCCCTGCACCAAATGCTCGCAAGCCCAAGAATGATCTTCCTGTCACCGATGCCATATTTCTCCCTTATCGCCTGGTCTGATTCTGAAGAAATGAATATGCCCGTGTCTATCCCGTTGTGAATCACCTTGAACCGGTAGTCTTTGAGGAAAGATTCACTCATTTCGTCTCTCATCCACTCGGACACCGGGACAATTGTCATAAGATCTTTCGGCATTGAACAAAAGGCCTTGGCCTTGTCCTTGAAATTCTGTGCCGACCTGTCAAAGACAAGACTAGCCGGAAACTGCCGCTTTTGCGGGCAATGTCCGCATCCTGTCTTCCAGCGGTCGCATCCGGCTGAAGTATAATAATAGCAATGCCCTGTGTAAAGCCAGCAGTCGTGGATTGTCCAGATCACAGGTTTACCGGCTCTGCTAAGATAATCGAACAGAATTTGGTAGTTCAGAAAGTAACCGTGAATGTTGTGGATGTGGATGATGTCCGGATCAATCTCCTCAATCTTCTTGATGAAAGCCTTGGTCGCTCCGTTGGAAGCAAGCCCGTGCCTGTCAAACAACCTTGTCCCCAATCCGTGCACAGCCACACTGAAACGATTGCCCACCGGGACAGTCTTTGAAGTGCTTTCCCGCATTCCGTCCCGTCCCTTACTGTAGGCCACAAAAGACTCCCATCCGGCGGACATGGCGACATCCCCAATCTCCTGCATTATCCTACCCGTCGAGGTGTTCATCCTCAGTACCGGATTTATCTGTAACAACTTCGGCATATAGTATTAATCATTGGCTATCTTTTCGAACAATTTGAGCCACTTGTCCATCACAGCATCTTCTGAATATTTCTCCTTGATCTTCAATGCTTCCGTACCCATTTTGCGGCGAAGCGATTCATCAGACATCAACTTTTTCATCGCTTCGGCAAGAGCCTGGACATTACCTTCTGGAACCAAAAGACCATTCTTGCCATCTTCGATGATGTCTTTAGGGCCGCACTTGAAGTCGAACGTCACCGCAGGCAGGCCGCAAGTCATAGCCTCGATCAGCACCATCGGCAGTCCCTCAAAATGCGAACTCATAACCAACATTGAACTTCTGGCATATTCATTCCAAATGTCATTCGTTGGTCTGTTGATGTGCGCGCTGTCACCAAGCCCCTTCTCTTGAATCATCCTTTCGAGCATATCCTTCCACTCGCCTTGACCGAATATGTCTAATTGCCAGTCGGAATATTCAGAGTCCTCTTTGACGATGCTCCAAGCTTCAATCAGTCGATCGAACCCTTTCTGATAATCAAGTCTACCCACAGCAATGACTCTATGTGCCGTGCAGTCAGATTGGGAGGCTTCCGTTGTGATTGCCGCATTGGGAATCGTCTCAATGTTAGGAAGTTCTCCCCAATAGCCTTTATCCTCTTCCGTCAGCACGACAAAGGAATCGAACCTCCGCACGATCCTCTCGTCTTGTTTTGTTCGGAGCCTGTCCGCCAGTCCAAGAAGCCCACGCCGTCCGTATTGGAGCCTAAAATATTTATTGAAATGAAGTTCAAGTACCTTTTTGCTACCATCCTTTATCCCCGGAATGAATGATGACTCGGAAGGGAAGAGCGAGTCCACGATGTCTGGCCTCTCCTTGAACAACAGCTCCGTCAGAGCCTTCCTGTGCTTCCTCCTGCGCCAGAGGTACCCGATCGTCTTGATAACAGGATTCTTCCCGTTGTCATCCGTATAGTTGACCCCAAGGTCAATGATCCGCACCCCATCCGGGAAGGGGTAAAACGTGGGTTTGCCATGCTGGTCAGTTGTCACAACCGCCACGTCCCATCCCACACGCTCCTTGAGGTACCTAACCTTGTTCAGCAGCACCCTCTCCATCCCGCCAGGATTGTACAGGGAGCACATACAGTAGATGATTTTCATTCGTTGGATTCTTTTTTTATTTCCAGCCTTCCAATCTTTCGCTTGTTCCGTAAGACGATTCCGCTGCCGGAGAAGGCTTGTGTTTGGTTTCGGATCCAGTTTGTTCTATCACTTTCCTTTTCTTAATAAACGGAATCTGTATTTTAGTTTACGATATGTTCGTCGAAGGTTTCTCTCAAATATAAGAACAAGCCTGAGTGATTTATTATGAATTGCGCATACAACTATTCTATCATGAATCGACAGTTTATTCTGAGTAGAGTCCTCTTTCAAGTCTTTAATCCATTTATCATCATAGTTGACATCATAATTATAACCGATTACTCCTCCTAAATATGTGATACGCCATTTAAAAAAAACTGTTCCAATAATAGGACTGTTCTTAATTCTAGTCACTATGTTACTCACGGTTTCAACCATGTTCTTTTCATAGTCATAGTTTGATTTATGCGACACCTGCACACTCGTCGGGCTATCAATTCTGTAATGATATTTGTGTATATCCTTGCATAAAATCTTCCCTTTTACGTTCACAACTATTTTTAGATTTGTCAGAAAATCTCCTCCGACCTTAAAATAACGAGGTATGTCTAAAACAAATTCGTCAAAAAGGCTCTTTTGGTATAATTTGCCCCAAACATTCCATAGTTTAAATGATAACAATTTCGCGGTATACTCATCTCTGTTCAAAAGGCCTTGAAATGGACTTTCAAAAACAACAATGTCAATGCTGTCATCAGCGAAGGATATAATGCTTGTCAAAGTATCAGTTTCTATTGTGTCATCACTATCGACAAAGTATAGATATTGTCCTTTAGCAAGTCTTATCCCAGTTGCACGGGCTGCGATTTCACCTTGATTGACTTGATGGATAACTCGTATTCTTATGTCGCATGCAGCATATTCGTCGCATATTGTTCCTGAGTTGTCAGTGCTGCCGTCATCAACGAGAATCAACTCAAAGTCGTTATAGGTGTTTGACAATATACTATCAATGCATTTATTAAGGTTCTCTGCTGTATTGAATACAGGAACGATGACTGAAATATTTGTACTATCCGCCATACTCATAATTGTGTTTTAAATTAATCATTTTGTGCCATCTTCCTCATCTTGTGTGCTCATGCAAAGGAATGGAGCGAACACTAAGAATATATCAGTGGATACTTTAAACCATATAATGAAGTTAAGCAAAGTTAGGCAAGCAAACAAATACCGATATGTGCTAAACTTATTTATACATTCTTGACCTACTTTGATCATAAACAAGGAGAATGCTAGCAAGCCCGTTATGCCGAAATAAAATATAAAACGCAGGTAACCGACATCGGTGGTTTTGTAGAAGTCCTTATAATCTGTACCTGTATAAAAAGGCTCGTTTAATGTGGATTCAAAAAAACCATCTCCGATTATCCATGTTTTCCAATTATCTGGGAAAACATAGCTATCCAATAATTGTGTGTTTGAGCTGACCTCCCATCGACCTTTCTCCACCAAACTAAAAAAACCCTCAAAACCAAACTGTATCATCCTGCGCCAGTGAGGGTCAGTGTTGTATAACAAAACAAGTACTATCGTCATCGCAGAAGTGATACTTATTATCAACAATCCATATTGTCTGCGCTTACCATTAAACATGTTTGGTTTAAAAGTTAATGCCCAGATTATATAAACGAGGCCGATAATCATGCCTAACAATGTTGTACGACCAATAATATTGCCGATAACAGATATTATTAAAAAAGAGATAATCAGAAAAAGCAAATACTTCTCGCTATTATCTCTTTGGCTGACTTTGGGCAGCAAAAAAGCAATCATAATAAGTATGGCGGAGAAACGTCCTCCGGCCACATCCAATGCACATCCAATGCCGTACATACGGTTGTTCATTTTCCCCATGTAGCCTTCCCCTTCAAGAAAGCTATCCACGAAGTGTTTCACTATTGGGGAGGCGTCAATGGCAACAGCAATTGTGCATTGGATGACACATACCGCAATCAAATATAGGCATACTAATTCAACGGAAACTCTACCATGAACTCCCCTAATCATATTGATAACGACATATGCAGCACTTAACCATACCCACATGGATATTGTGTATGTTGAATATGACCCATCGTGAGTATTATTAATTGTCATTGACAGCAAACTGACAAAGCATACTACTAGGGAGAGTAATGTCAATATCAGAAAGCTTTTATTCAGTTTAGCCATTTTGCCCTTGGCAATATTGAATAACAGCATTACGACACCTAAAGCGCCAAGCATCATTTTTGTGTTTGCTATCGGAAAGAAAGTAAACACAAAAGGAAAGAAAAAAAAACTTGTGGTGATAACAGTTAATATCATCAGAATGATCTTTCTCATGATGTTATTATCTATATTTTATACGATAGAATAATCTGATAACTATCCAATAATGTAGCCAGACAAACACGAATAGCCCTTTACTCGCAAGCCATTCAACTAATCGTATTCTTAGAGATACACTGCTGTCTTGCCAGATATAATTATTGGCTTCAGGAAACCACTCTTTCCAGACTTTATACATCTGGATGTCGCCCGTGACTAAAAAAGGCCATTTCATCAGCAGAGTGAATGAGTACAACTGAAGATTCCACTTATTCCCATATTGGGCGATCATAAAGTCCACAATGTCATAGGTGTTATGCTTCAAGGCTTTTAATTTCTCTTTGGTGTAAACATGACTCATTGCGTTTGCATTTCCTTGTTCATAGTGATACAATGCTTTGCTGACATTTGACACACTATTGGCAAATGTAAATAATTTAATCATCGTAAGATCCTCTCCCATTGAATACCCAGAAGGGAAAGTAACATTATGATCATTATAAAGAGACTGTCTGACTAGCTTATTCCAAACATTGTATTTCATACAACCACTGAGCATACCTTTGCAGGCGGCCTCTGGGCTATCATATGATGGTTGATGGAAATAGCGCTCTGTTTCAGGGTATGTCATATAATAATCGCACCAAACAATATCCGCATTATTCTTAACAGCACATTCATACATTTCTTGTAGAGCATCTGCTTCGAGATAATCATCACTATCACAATGATATATATAATCCCCATTAGCTATAGCCATTCCACTGTTTCTTGCAGCAGGCAGCCCTTTATTCTTTTCATGTCGTATGATTTTAATAAACGGTCGTTTGTTTGGGAATAAGGCTAATACATCATTTAGACGTTCCATACTAGAGTCGGGAGTAGCATCATCGACAAATATGAATTCTACGTCTTGGAGTGTTTGGCTCATTAAACTCTTTACACACCTAGAGATATACTCTTCAACCCTATATATAGGGATAATAACAGAAACTTTGGCAGACATTTTGTGATCATTAAGATATTGTGTCATTTTGAAAATTCAGCTATGCTTTAACTTAATCCAGTCAGATAAACAGATAATATCATCTTTGGCTGGAGCGCATATGATCTCGGTGTTATACTAATGCTGATTTAAGAAACAACATCGAATCTTCCTTCGCTGTCAGAATTATTTGTTTAGCCTTATTAAAATCTTCTCGACAAGAATCTGGGTCTTTAATTGTGTTTGGTCGTACGGCATAACACTCCATTTTTGTCAGTTTAAGCAAACTACTCACCCTGTTGTCTGACATTCCGTCAATCGCATAAAACGGCCGTGCGAAAATTATAGAAAACACTACAGCATGAAATGAACCGCTAATAACAAATTGTGCATGTCTGATAAGGTTGAGGAATTCAATTGGCCCAACGTTGATATGATATTTGATACTCTTTTTGTGTATTAACCTAAATGTGCCATTTGGGGTGGTGAGAATGACCTTCAGTCCTGTTCTTTTGGATAAAAGTAACAATTCACTACATTGTTCTTTTGTCGGGAAAGGTGAATAGAAGAGCATATAATCTTCGCTAATAATCGGTTTACTGCCAGCTAATAACCGCCACTCTTCTTCTTCTAACAATAATGTTGGGTCTATGCAGATTTTAGGTCTTTTCCCAGTTATTCTTTCGACAAAATCTGCGGTTCCTGCTTCTCTGACCGAGATTTCGCAATACGAATTAAGTGCATTTTCAATGAAACCATATAATTCGGGTGAAATTGTCTCGTCAGGACAAGGTCCCATACTTGGAGCGTAGGCGGTTTTCTTATGGTTATATACAAAATCTAAAAAAAAAGATGAAACATAGTCGGGGCAGCATGTATTCCAAATTTGATCACTTCCTGACACATAGATGTCAAAGCCGAGAGCACTTTCATTGAGTAACTCGGGAGATTTTATCTCTGTTGTTGTCAATAATTTATTTGATAGAAATTGCTCAAATAGATGATGCTTACGTAGGTCTGCATATGCTAAGAACGGAAATAATAGTGCCTTGATTCTATCTTGCCAAACAGATGAAAAGACAAGCGGTCTATAGAACTTTCTTTGTTTTTTCGTACGGAGGTTGATTATTTTGCAGTTATGTCCTATCCTAAGGATTGTCTGTTGGAGGGCATACGCTTGAAGCATAGATCCGTAATTATGTGAAGCGTGAAACGTGATAATGCCTACTTTTTTCATGTTAATGTATGAATTGTTTAATTTTAAGCTTCACCCAAGAAACGATAAAGGTGCGTTCAGATGTGGTAAGCCCGATGGCGTAGACTAGTATTGATATAGTTACGCAAGAAATCAATGTAGTAAGGAATAGTCTGCCCCAGCCTTCTGACATTGAAATGTGGATGGGCAGAGAACCTATTACAGAAAGGGCTGTGACAGCGACTATCGGGAATAGCACATTCTTGCCGTATTGCTTTGCGGACAAGCCAAGTTGTTTTCTGCAAAAAAGAAATCTAGCAACATTGCCAAGCAAGATAAATGTGGCCGAAACGACTAAGGGTGTGGCGATAGGATAGCCGCATTTGAGTAACACATATGCTACAGGAATATTAAACAGTAACAACGTGCCAACTACGATTTGGTACCACTTGATTTTCCCGGTTGCCATGAGAGCGGTTATCATTGGGGCACCGAATGTGCTAAATAGAGCCTCAATGATAACTATACGTGTAAACAACGATGACATGGGAGGCACTTCCACTAACCATAATTTCAAGATGAAATCTATCTCCAATATAACAGGTAGGGCAATAAAATAAAAAAGAAAATATGAAATCTTTGAACTCTTGCATAAGAGTCGGCACGTCGAATCACGATCCTTCGCCGCATAATATTTAATTAGTTGAGGATTGACAGCACTTTGGAAACCTTGAGTAAGGTTTTGGACAGCATTGGTAACTTGCACCGAGACACCTCGCGCGGCGTTTATAGTAGGCCCTCCAAAAATATTGAGTAATACCGAGGCTCCTTGATCTTTAAGTGTCCAAGCAACAGTGCCGAACATATTCCAGCTGGTGAAACCAAGCATTGACTTTGCTAATCGAGAATCCCAACTATTTCGTTTTAATGCGCAATTGTTGAACTTCCTGATGCAGTATTGTCGATAGATAAGCGAAGAGCACAACTGGATAGAAAATAAAGCGAATCCCCATACAGCAAGCCTGTCGAAGGGGTAGTAAAAAAGCCCCAAAACGATAAATAGTTTGGCAATAGTCTCCCCCAGCCCCACGTAAGCATAGACGTGCATATGCTCGTGTGAAATGATAGCTGCATTGTAAGGGGTCTGTAGTATTCCTAAAATAGAGGTAAGAATCGAAGCCTGAAATACCCAGTTGGCAGCATTCATCCTTGATGAAGGAATATTCAATAGGGTGTTTATGAGCCAGACCCCCACTGTTTCCGCTGCAATCAAAACAATGACGCCTATTATAGTATGAGTATATACTGCTATATTGAAAACTTTATTGAATTGTCCCTCAGTGCCTTTCCCTAATTCGTAAGTAAGGTAGCGTTGCGTAGCTACCGACATCGAACCATTGATAAAAGCCATCAGCGAGATGACGCCACCAACTACATTGAATATGCCAAAATCTTCTACTCCAAGAACTTCAAGAATCTTTCGTGAAGTATAAAGAGCTACGATCATCGACACGAATGTCCTGATATAAAGGAATATCGTGTTCTTAATTATGCGTTTATTATCGGCGTATGACATTAATAATAGGCAAAAATACGGGTTTGAGCGGCCTGAACATACATTTAAAAAAATCTATAACTATATTCTTGATAATTGCCATCCTGACTGCTTTGTCAAAAGACAGGTACGGATATAGTATAGATAAAAATCTGGCAGACCAGCCATAATAGGCCGGATGATTTAATTGTGTGTTTCCCTCTATCGCTTCCTTAACGCTACGCTCATAGATATGCATATTGGGTTTAACTGCTTCGATTAGATTATTCCCCTTTTCGGAGGATGGCAGCAATACACTGATGCCATCAGAGATTTTTAAAGGGAGTAATTCAGCGTCATGGAGTCCCCAAAAGTCACCTATCGTTACATCGCTTACCCTTTCTTTGCGGGCAAATGGGCAGTGATAGCAACTTTCCCTATAAGATATTCCACTCAGAAAGGCTCTGTAATACATGTCTTTATTTGGCTCTGAAGAATAGTTGATGCCACTTTGGGAAGATAACTCAATGCGGAACATCTGCCCTTTCCGAAAAGAGAGATGCTCCACAGCGCTGTTATTTAGAACATGGCTAATATGATCGTGCAGCATTTGTTGAGACGGAACACCGTGGCATATTAAATCTACCAGATACAAAGAGTCAGGTATCCGTCTTAAATATTTTTTTAATCCGGCCACTTGGCATGGCGTACCGATAAACAGAACGGGCTTTCCTGACTTTAAATCGGCTTTTACCTGACAGAATAGTCCACGGACATCACTTTGTACGTAATAGGATCCTTGCAATCTGGGTAATTCCGGCAAAGAATCTACCCGTATATGGCGAATAAGCAATCCTTCGGAAGAACATCCGTAGACGACTCCTCCTTGTTTTATAACATGAGATGAAAACACATATGCCGCCCCGCCGGATGAACTGGCAAGATAAGTTTCCTTTTCCTTGTTCCATGCGGCATAAGCAATAGTGGGGGGATTAAGTTCTATATTACCATCTTCAAACGGACAGATATTCTCGCAAGTTCCACAATCAATGCAATCAGCCGTGTCAACTTTCGGATAAAGAAACCCCTTTTTGTCAAATGTCATCTTTATGCAATGTTTCGGACACGCTTCCGCACATGCATTGCACCCACTACAATCCTTTGTTTTTCTGGTTGCTATTGAAGACATCTCTGATTTGTTTGTAAACTACGATTCTACCGTCGTAACCATTGCCACACGCCCATATTGACAATCAACACCAAGGCTGCGGGGCACAGTCTATCCATTAAGGCTTTCGCCGTGTTTTTCTGATTTGTTTTTCTTTTGTTTAGTTAGATAAGTTTCACGAGACTCTTGTCAAAGGTAAGTGTTCACTTCTCCAACCCATTGATTTTCAGTGGGTATTTGGAAGATTTTGTTTAACAATCGTCGATTTTAAGGGTTTACAGGCTGCAGTAGCACGGCAGGAGGGCTGTCAGGTCCTCGCCTTCATGGGCGGTTTTCAGTTTGCCGAGGAGATAGCTGATGTACTTGCCAGGGTCGATTTCATTGTGTTTGCAGCTCTCGATCACCGAGTACATGAAGGCGTTGTCCGCCGCAGAGCTCTCGCTTCCGATATTGCCGGCATTGCGGAGGTTCATCTTGAGTTTCCTTACGCTCTGCTCGCTGATATTGTTCGACACCTCGACATCTCCGCTTTCAAGTACACGTTTCATCGCTGGCCATTCGGCCCTTGCATATCGCATGGCTTTTTTCAGCAGCTCGCCACATCCGGCATCATCAGACAGAGCATAGTCGGCAAGTCTATCCTCTATCGATCGCATCAAGTCGGCAGTGCTGCCCGGCTTGAGCCTGGCGACATATCTTTCAGCGCTTGTCATGTCCTGCTCCTTGAAGCAGTGTTCCTTTGCGAAGACCATCCCTATTCTGTCTATGAACCACATCGCCTCATCGTAGTTCTCTTCCAATGCGTTAACAAACAGACGCCGAATGTGAACGAGACAGGCACTCCTCTTCTTGACTCCTCCACGAGGAGGACTTTCCAGTTTCGCCAGTTCCTCGTCTGTCATGTCAAACACCTTATAGCAGACATATCCGTCAGTTGTGTAGAACCCGATGAACTTCTCAAGGTACGGCTTGATGGCTTTCGCACCACGACTGCCCTCCTCGTAGAACAGCCGGGAGAGTCTCAGCACCTTGGCTGTGATGCTCCAGAAGTACTTTTTCCTATAGACCCTGTTGCCGTCGGCATCCTCGCATCCTACCAGACCGGGAGTCTCGTCTATCATCCAGTAACCTGCTGTAAGCATTGCCCGTTCCCAATATTCCTTCATCTTGCCGCGCATATACTCAATGGCTCTGTGGATATTGTCTCCGGGAGTCGATTTCGACATCCGTAGGCCAAGAGCCCTGAGTTTCCTCGCTATCTGCTCGAACGGAGTATTATACCAGAACTTCTCCATCAATATGTAGCCAAGGGTGTCTGTACCGAAGCAGCAACCTGCTATCGGGCGGTCCACCGTTATTGTATCCAGTGTCCTGATGTCTTCCTCATTGCCGAAGCGTACCGTGGCCGTCTCGTAGATGTGTTCCTCTACCTTCGCCGGGGTGAACAAGATAACCTTCACGAAGTTCTTGTCTATCTTTCCATTCCTTGTCACATAATATGCTCCTTCCGGCAGTTTATAGTAGTCCTCAAGCCTGTGATATGTCGGACTGTCCGTATATGCGGCCGCTTTCGAGTAATCGATGCGCTCAACTTTCACCTCACTTCCGGGATGAGTCCTGAGCAACCTCTTCTGGATGGCACTCACAGTGTCTCCGGAAGATGGATTGTTCCGCGGAACCTCAGTATCGGCTCCACTGTCAGACCCCGCGGTGCCATCGAAGTTGTCCTTGCCGCTGTTACGGTCATCGTCATCACGACGCTTGCCAAGACGACTTGATTTCTCCGACTTGCGGCCGTAGAGTTTACCGGCGTTTACCTTACCGCTGAGCGCAAGGGCGGAGATTTGAGCGGTCAGCTCCGATATCGTTTTGCGCAAGTCTGACAACTGGCCTTCATAAGATGCGCAAGTCTTTTCCTGAGCCGCCCTCATATCCTCTATCATCCCCTTATAGAACTCCTCAACCGTTCTCCGGTCACGACCGTCAGATTCGGCAAGCCTTCGCTCCAAGGCGGCTACCGCATCGGTCAGCCTTGCATTCTGACCCTTCAGTTCAGCAATGGTCATATACGCCAGTTTGAGTTGTTCTTCGGCTCTCATATTCTTCGTTTTCCTGCATATAAAGGTACGAAAAATAATTGAAACCACAAAGGATTATTTCAATTTATTTTATTGGTAATCAAAGATTTAACAGCCTTCTAATCCATGTACTTTACCACCGTAGAAGTGCTTGCCGCGCACTCTGTCAGCATGACAAAGTCCGACCAGCAAATTTTACCTCCGACACGTTCAGGGTCCGTCAGCGGCCTTAAAAAACGGCCTTCATCCAACCGGATCGTCGTTAGTTCATAGCGATTGTATTCGCGTATGAGAACCTTTTTCACTCTGGGGTTGCGCCCGCTAAACACATATACGCTCTTGGGCTTCCGGGGATTGTGACCTAAGTCTTCGCTGATGATTCCGCAAAGGCCGTCGATGCCTTTCCGCATATCTACCTTGCCCGTGTACAGGTACAGCCCATATTCGCTCGTTATCGATATCATTGTCAGTTCAGAATCTTGCGGATTGCACTTATGACCTCCTCCACATCACCGCCCTTGCGACTCATAACCAGACCATTGTTGAACCGGATGCGGATCTCGCAAACCTTCATCGGCTCATCGCGTTGCACCGATGATTGAGTCCCATCCGGATTTACCTCTATGAAAACGGGATGCTTGTCCGCGATGATCTTCGCATCCATCTCGCTCTGACCTTCTCTCGCCAGCCTGCAGAACTTCCAGTAGTCGTACCCCTCGTCCTCGCAAAACTTTTTCATTGAACGGCCCCGGCCGTATCTGTGATAATGACGCAGCGCCGCCGCATAATCAACCACGCCCGACTGGGCGGACTCCTGTGCTGTTTGATTCTTTGTTTCCATTTGCCTTGAAATTTGATTTCGGCAAAGGTGAATCCTATTTTTCAAAAGGCAAGGCGGAGAAGTGAACGCTTACAATGTTTGGCGCTATTTCAGAAAAATTTCGTACTTTTGACATGCAGATTAATTTTGCGATTCCCCCAATTTCTCACTTTCGTCGGTGGTTGGGGGAATTCTTTTTCCCTTTATCAAAGTTACGAAATTTCTATCACTTTATCAATCAATTTGTTGCATAATTATTGGGCATTTCACGACAGTCCCTAATTAGAAGCAAATAAAGAAATATTATAAATCAATGCCTATACTATCATGATTATACCAAATTTGATACATTTGCATCTTCGCGTAGTTTATCCATTTTGCCCCATCATTATCGTATGTTTGTATAATCTCTTTGTAAAATCCAGTCTCATTATCAATATATCTTTTCATTTCTTTAAGGTCAATAGGCAACCACCTCAGGTCTTCATGTTCATAACGACTTTCGCTCTTATCCAGAACTCTCTGTATAAAAGTTCCCTCCGTCATTGTTTTTAACGTATCATTGCTTTCATTATTTCCTTCCAAGTCTAATCGAACAAGAGCGGTTATCATAACCCCAAGGTGTTTCACAAATGACAGTGAGCTAATTGCTATTTTACTTACTTCCTCTCTGCTTATTGCCAACTCCTCACTGAGTCCACGATAGACTATTCCTTGCAGTTTTAACTCCTCAGAACCTGCAGGCGCATTTGAAATATCATTCATTGTCTCAAATCCACTTAATCCCCATACGTTCCGAGCGTTAAGTTCTTGGCGACTTCGCTTTATAGCCAATACATTATTAGTTTGGCCATTAATAATTATGAAATTAACAAAAACATTTCCCGGCATGGAACAATCAAAATAATCATTTAAATCTCCTTGCGCCAGGACTTGTTTAATGCATTCCCAATCATTGGGATGTTCAGCCAAATACTTTGAGTTGACATTATGTGCAATATAGTCACAAGTAGATACTTCTATCTCCAATTTATTACCTTTTTTAGTATCCTTATGATCTAATGAAAGTGCTGTTATATAACTGATTTTGCCCGTTCTCTTTCCCTCTTTTATTAACTCTTTTGAATATAACTCTTCCCATTCAGAAGGATTTGAAATGAAACGGCAACTGATAGATGGATGGATCAAATTATACACCCTTTTCTCATTATATCTGATGATGGTATTGCTTTCTTCCAATGTATCATGAGAATTCCACTGGCGCAAGACGATGATATTGTCTTTAAGAGGATTATACTGGGGTATTTTACTCAAACTTTCTTTATTTCGTTTCAAAACCCCTCTTCTCTTAATAAAATCATCAATTTTCATCGCAATTACGCCTAAAACGGCTCCAGCTATCAACAAAATAATATCCCACATAATATAAAAAGTTCATTAGCGTCCGACATAAAAGCATAACAGTTCTCTAAAAATATTGAAAATTAGGTAGTTACAGATGTTTTGGTCTCCAATTTGATATTCCTTTACCAGACTAACGTAGAATGGCATACATAGAAAGGAACTAACGTGTTTACACAGTTCTTAATGCGTCTTTAAAACCACGAACCATAGAATCGGACCAACATTTAAACTGGTGTTTGTAATCATCTTTCTGAAATTTTGCCAGTGTTGGATTCTCTTCTATCTTTGATTCGATCATTTTCTCGGCATATTCTCTGGCTACATCAAGTTCTCTTTCGGTAACACTGCATTTGAACGCTGACATGCCAAGTGCGGCTAAGAACATTCCTTGAAAGTAGTCCATTAACATATTTCTCAGTTCCATTGTCGTTATGGATTAGTTAATATAAACTTCCTAATGTGATAACTTACAAGAGAATTGACCTTAAATCGTCCTCAAGATATTGTAACTGCCAATAAGTTGGAGCTTTATCCAATCCTTTCATTAGAACATCGCTGGTAAATCTTATCGGGGTGTTATGACACAGTATCTTTCCTATGTGTTGAACCAGATCAAACAAGTTATGTCCTCTTACGTGCAGATAGACATTTTCTTTTGTGATGCCTAATGTTTCTAAATGTGCTACAGCTTTCTTATATTCATCTATAGGGATGCTTAGAGACAAGTTGGATAACTTGTTTCTGATTTCATTTAACAAACATTCTCCGTTATTTGTTAACCATTTACCCCTTATTTGCACTGACAAACAATTAAATATGTCCCTTATGCCAACTGATGCTCCATTAGTATTTGATGTTTTCAGGTAATAAGCATATAGGAAAGCATCGTACAGCAAAATTGACAAATCTTTCAAGAAAACGACAAGGTCAAATTCAGGCTCTTTACCGACCGATCGAAGTGCTTGTTCGAAACGTTGCTGGAGCCCGACCGCTTCACAACAATGATTTTCCCAGGAATAGGTGTAGGTTTGTGCTATGAAATTCTTGGCATTGATGCCTTCCAAATTACCGGAAACATAGCGTAAGTCGCTGTCAATGGCAATGAAGAACCTCTTTGAAAGGTACCCACGATAATTCAAACATTGTTCGCAACCGGAGGTGAGATTGCCATTCTTGCTTCTGCTCTGCGAAATGATGTAATAATTGCCGGGATGAACACGTTGCAACCTCTTAATCCAAAATTCCTTGTCTTCCTTATTTTCCAAATGTACGCTTGCTACGTAACCTTTTGCAAGTAATGGTATATTGGAGAAAAACTTGGCCTGGCTTTCGTAGACATCACTCATCGCTGTCAATCGTTTATGTTGGTTATGTCTTCCATATACACGATTTTGTCGCCCCAGCCATCTGAAAATATGGCAGGAGAGTGCGTGGTAAGCACAAATTGTGCGTTCGGATTGAGACTTGTCAGCATATCAATGAGCCGGTATTGCCAGTCAATATGAAGAGAGATCTCAGGTTCGTCCAAGAACACGATGTGATCTTTTTCTCTTTCCAGCAACACTGTCAGCAGGATAATCATCAACTGTTTTTCTCCTGCAGACAATGCCTGACCGCTTATCATATTACCATCCTTGAATCGGAAGGTCAGTCTCCCTTGATCCGGGACAAGCTCCTTGCCAGTTTTTGAGAAAGACTCGTTAACAAAGTTAAGCATAATATCCTTCTTACTGTTGATCTCTTCCAGTTTGGCTTTGGTGATACTCCCTTCTTTACTTATTATGTCTGTCATTTTCTTGGCAAGATCAGACAAATAATACGAGTATTCACTCTGTAATTTTTCAAGTTTTAAATCCAGAAAAGACTGCTTTTCAGAACTTTTATCTTCCTTGTTGTCAAATGTGGAGATGAAATCAATATCGCAAATAAGAGACTCGAATACGGCTTGGGAGCAACCTGCCCCATTGAATGAATATCCATATTGTTCCACATTTAGAGTCATATTCTTAGGAATGTCATTTGAAGAGACTCTCTTTTGGATTTGACCGAGCATTTCCGCTGCCGTCTCGTTGCTCTTTGCCTTATCTTGGATTTCTGTAAATGATCCTACTAATGTTCTATAGGCGACGGACATAGTGGGATACATAAGGTCTGCTTGCGCAAAGCTTATTTTATAAGCATTCCGCATTGTTTTGCTATTCAATAACGAATACAAGATGGCCAAAACTGTTGACTTGAATGAGCCGTTGTTTCCTACCAATATATTCACCTTTGGGTCCAAATGGCACTTAAAGGTGAACCTGTCATATAGTTTGTCTATTTCAAATCGGTCTATCCTCATATTACAAACTTACGTAAAAATCTGCTATTATTTGACCTTTATCGACAAAATTAATTGAGGCTATTCCTCACTTGCCACAGTATTGTACATCAATCCTTCTTTCAGCTGTGGAACTCTGTACAAGCCTTTGTGCAGCATACTATCATCGGTATTATCCAGCAAATCTTTGAACTGCTTCACGGTATCCACTCCAAATAGAACTTTTGCGGTATCGAAATAATTCTTTGACACCAAGTTGGGCAAAATAGACTTATCGCGGTTGTAGACACTTAGTTCTGGATACCAAAAAGGATCTAATATCTTATTGGTTGAATTCCATATTGAGATGTAATAAAGCAAGATATCAGCCTTGACTAGTCTCTCAAAACCAGTTCCCGTATATTTGTACATATAGTCCGCTGTTACGCTTAAGCGTTTAGGCTGGCTAATGTTCAAAAACTCATTCAAAGTATAGTTATACTCACGAAAGCGCATAAAATTCACCTCAAGCGTAATACCAGACTCTTTGTAATGCACCATATATTTTGAACGAAGAATCGCCTGCAAAGCATCAAAACAGTTGTTCTCTACAAGCATCGCAGTGAGCGAGATCAAGAGAAACTGGTTGAAGAAGCGATAATGGTCGTTGCGGATGAGGTCAATGTTAGTACCTGTATAAAGGTTTATGCCTTGCTCTTCATAGAAATTCAGCAACTTTTCTAAAAAGACCGGCAGATATTGTTTTAAAAACGGATGTTTGCTTGGTGCGAAAATCTCAACTACGGAAAGAAATTCTTTCCGCATCGGTTCCAGTTTTTCTATTCCATCCTGGACCTTTCGATACAGTTGGTCAACATTGGTGATTTCTTGTAGGTTGATGTCATAATCCTCAAGCCGTTCAATAAAGGTCCTGAGGTAATTGCTGAACACTATATCAAGGTGACTATTGTCCTTCAGAATGGCATCACTCACAGCTTCCGCTGTCCATTTGTTCTTATCCATTAAAGCAGATGTTTTTTAAGAAATTCCTTAATCGGTATCAATGAGTCTGAATCGAGATTCCATATTTCTGGATTGTCCCACTGCCATACGCCACTTCCAGCTTTATCCTTCTTCGTCTTGGAGATGGGAAGCGAGGTGAAATAGGTATGCAACTTTCCCTTACGGTTAGGCGTACTGTAAAATTGCTTGCCATTATCATCTTTCCGTCGTGAGATGCAGCATTCGTACTTACTGAAACAGTCAAAAAATTCTGGGTACAGGTCTGTGCGCGCTATACTCTCCATAAGGACCTCTACATCACCATCGCTGCTGTTGTCAGGCCATAGGAACAATTCAAACTCCAAACCTAATTCCTCTTTTTTCTTTAACAACAGGTCACGCCGCTTCTCAAAACCTCCGTTATTATTGTCGCTGTCAGCATCGAACACCACTAAATTCTTTTCTCCGGCATCAGTATTTACACGCATTGCATTGATGTTTACCGCCTTATCAGAATCCATCAGATTGATGTACCCATTAGTAGGCTTCAGAGAATAAGCGTCAACAGGAATGCCCAGACGATTAAGTATGGCAGTAAGAAATTCCGCTTCTGAAGTTTTCTTATCCTTCGCTTCTATGAAAATGTTTACCATACTATGCTCTCCTATCTTATCTCAATCTCCTGTTCCATTGCATAGCCAAGTTGGTCTACAGAATAACGGTATGATTTCAATTCACCTTCGGCTATCCGCTGAAGTTTAAACGCCGCGGCCACCTCTGGATCTCTGTTTTGTTTTACATTCTGTAATGCCTCCTGAAAACCTTTAATAGAATCCTCATCGTGTGTGGTGGCAAATATCTGAACATCATTCTTGATGGCTGCACGGATCACAACATCCCACATTGACTTCATAACAGAATAATGGAAACCATTGCTGAGTTCGTCAATCAACACCACGCCACCTTTGCACTGATAGATACTGGTAAGGAAGGAAACTATCTTTCTGATACCATCACCCATCAAATTAATAGGGAGGCGTTGTGGCAAACCTGTATCAACGAACATAATATTATCCATAAAGATTGGTTTCTTTGCGCTAGGTTCCAAAACACGCAAGGCTTCTACAAGGAAGTCTTCATCTTTATTCATAATAATATTATGGAGTCCTTCTACGGAAGCATTGGAGTCATAACGTGGACTGAGGTAAACACACTTTAATTTTTCCGAGTATTTGTTGTCGATGTGCGTTGTCTGTTTTAATTGATTAGAACCGCCCACATCATACAATACCTCTGAAGAATATTCACCATCCTTGGTATAGTACTTCATTCGCAGACCATAATGGAATGGTAGTTCGGTAGTTACACTGTTTGAATCAGTGACTGCCTCCCGAAAACTTGTGATTGCAAGATGACGCTCTTGAGTACCTGCCGTAGCAATCTGAATTTCCCGCGATGGATCCATATTATAGAAAAAGTAATGGATGTCGCTTTCTTCCAAACGCTTATAGGCTCTCATCGCATTGATTGAGGCTGGCAGAAGCGGATTAGATTGGCCACATACAAGAAATAGGGATTCAAGCAATGATGATTTGCCACAATTGTTCTTTCCAAAGAAAAGATTAACCCGTGACAATCCGTCAATCTTGCCGTGATGAATTCCGCGGAAATTATTGATTTCTATACTATCTATCATAATACGATCGCTATCTATGTTTGTTGCAAAAGTACAACTTTTCAGCCAATATAACGAACGGAAATTGAGTGGCTGGGATATATTGTAATATCATCGTTACAGAAGACTGATTATATAACTTTTCTATGGATTGCATCATCCAGAAAGTATTTACTTTCCCGAATAAACTCTTGTTTTTTGCTATCTACCTGTTTGTAGTTGATTGGCTGAAGCAGTTGACATTCTTTTTGCTTAAACTCGTTGAAGTCAAATACCAAGCGGTCAGTAAGGCCGAAGGTGCCGAGCAGGGAGGTGAACCTTTCGAGTCCTCGGTCCTTGTTGGCGATGGCGATGAATGGCTTGTGGTTGATTATGGAGAATACACAGCCGTGGAATGAGTCGGTCACGACAAACTTCGCATTGGCGAAAGATGACAGCCATTCCTCAATTGAGGGCAATACTACATCATCCTGACTTGTTGCATCCAAGCGTAACTTCTTGTTTTTGAGATGCAATGCCTTGGAAACCTCTTGTGAGATTGCGATCTTATCTTCCGTTTCATCCAGAATGTAACTTACCAAGCAGCCTTTTTCCACATCCTTGACAGGAAACTTATATTGCTCGGCGGAAAGAAGAAGAGTTGGATCAAGATGGAGCTTTGTATCAAGCCCGAAAATATCCTTCATAATTTCCATACCGGATTGCTCACGTACGGAGATAGATGAAAAGCGTTTCGCCAAAGGAATGCAATTTTTCAGATGGTCTTCGGAAATAGGGGAGTCCGCCGTGCCGAACGAGGCCGCATAAGTCACCTTAACTCTCTTATCTCCCTCAGGCAGAAAACCTAAAAAGTAATCCTCAATGCAAGGTCCATAGATTTCCCGCCAAACTTGGTCACTTCCAACCACAATGCAATCTACCTCATTCGCTTCGACATATTCCCTCAATTCATCCGAACTTCGCAGTGGCTTTGTCAAATGAATATGCTCCTTTACGAAGCGTTTGATTTCAATGAGTTTTCTTTGTTCTGCTTTATAAATAGTATAGTTCTCTGCCCAGGGGCTCATCAACGCTATATCCTTTCTCCCCATCAAGTACTTCTTGACAATGCATTTGGCAAGACTTGCAATCCGTCTGACAACTCGTTGTTGCGCGTTCGGTTCAGGCCATCTTCGGTTGAGCACAGTCACTTGATGCCCCATACCTTCCAGTACTGTCTGCAACGCATAACACTGAAGAATTCCCCCGTAGTTCGTGTGCAAAGGAAGTGTTAGAATCGCTATTTTCATACAAAGAATCTGCTTACCTTTCGGATGACTCTACTTGTAATCGAGGTGCTGGAACACAATCTGATAGCAGACTTTAAACCAAAATGCTTCCGAATGGTGAAAAATAATTTCCGGTATGTCGGGATGTTTACTGAGGCCGCGATGCTGGGGTTGTACTTAATGGCATCGCTTAGTTGCATCTCGGTTAGATCGCAGCCAAGTTCTCTTAGTAATTCGTTTGCTTGCTTGTTGTTAGCGATTACAAGGCTTAAACCTTTATCGTCATCAAGTTTTGGCCTGATCTTATCTATACCCCAGAAATCGCCTAATGTGATGTCACTGCCGGATCTTCCTTGCCGAAAATGGCAATCGTAGCAAGAAGGACGTAGATATAAGTTGCTGAGGAAGCCTTGCATATACTCATTGCTATGATAGACTTGGCTCATTTCTGCGTTCTCTGATTTGACTGTTACGCTATAATGTTTCCAGCCTGTACTCTTGTCGCGAAAGTTAATCTTGCTTATTGGGGGCCGAGAAGCTGATTTAAGATATTCCCTGAATATTCCTGGACTTGGTACCCCGTGGCACACGCAATCTACAGCCAGCAGATTCCCATAATCCTTTCTCAGAAAACTTTTCAATCCAGCTATCTGGCAGGGCGTTCCAGAGAACAATACATTTCTTCCTGCTTTCAAGAAACGTTCTGTTTCTGCAAAGGATGTCCCGATTCGGCTCTGAACATATTTAGAGCCTCTGAATTTCACTATACCATCAATTGTTCCCGTGTAACTATGCTCAACTTCCCAATTCTCGTTGAATGCCGCTCCGAACACCACACCGCCTTGTCTGATGACATATTCAGCAAGAAGAGAGAATATTCCGCCGCTGCTGCTCTGTGATCGGACATATTCATCGGGATTGGTTGCGGCGTATGTGGCAAATGGCTTTAAAGGCTCGTTTGTGCGATGCATCGGGCAGACTTTATCGCATATTCCGCATTTTGCACAAAGGTCATTGTCAACCGATGGGTAGAGAAAGCCTTCTACGTCCTCCGTTAGTTTGATGCAGTGCTTGGGACACGTCTGAACACAGGCTGAGCATCCACAACAGTCCTTTTTGTCGTTGATGGTGATCATTTCCGGAATAGGTTGATGACTTCAGTGACCTTTCCTCCTATGACTTCGCGTTCGTGTCTTGTCAGGCCAATATAATAGGCGAAAACAGCCACTGTCGCGGCACTGAGGCAGCAGACAAGAATCGCATACAGCACCGATTGTGGCAGTAGTGCCTTAAACAAGATTGATATGCCTATGGCTGGGATGGCGACTGCCGCGCACTTTGTTATGACGTTGACCACATAATCTGGGATTGTGATCTTAATCAATGGTTTGACTATGTAAAGCCGGACGATGAAAGCTATGATGCAGACGCATAAATGCACGATGAACACTGAATATGGATTTCCGCCAAGCTTCAGAACTATGTAGGAGATCGGTACGATAGCGAGCAAAATGCCGCCGACTACAGACTGATAGACCTTGACCTTTCCGGTGGCCGCCGCAGAAACCATCAAAGGATTGGCAACGGAGTCAATGATCGCGATGCAGAGCATCAACCTTAAAAATATGGCAGAATATTCAGGGACTTCCTTCAACCACACGTTTAGAATCACATCCGCTTCCAGAATCACCGGCAGAGACAGGCATAGCAACAGAAAGAATGTGAATTTGGAACTTCTGAATATGAGCCTGTGCATATTCGTCAAATCATTCTGTGAATATGTTTTGGTGATCTGCGGGTTAAGGGCGGTCTGAAAACTGCCGGCGAATTGCATTATCGCACCTTGCACCTGCACAGCCACTCCTCTGGCGGCGTTGACAACGGGGCCGAAGAACATATTCAGTAGAATGTTTATTCCTTGGGTGAATAGGATGTAGGCGATGTTTCCCCACATATTCCAGCCGGCGAATGATCCCATTTCTTTGAGCAGCCTTATATCCCATAGTCGCCTGAAGTGAGTTTCGTCAAAATGTCTTTTACAGTAGATGACGTAGATTGATGTCATTAGGATCTGGACAGAAAGCATCAATGTTGAATAGGCGATCAGCTTGTCGAAACTGATCATATACAGCGTGTAAGCTACCGCAAGTTTTAAGATGACATCCAGAATCGAGATGTAGGCGAATGCGCTCATTTTCTCGTGCGAAACTATCGCTGCGTTGAACGGGTAGCTTAGTATTGACACCACGGTGGATAGTATTGCGAACTGGTAGCAGTACATCGCCGCGATCTCTCTCCCTTCCGGAATGACAATCTTGTTTTTCAGGAACCATAATCCGACAGTTTCAGCGAGTAGCACGACCGTGACTGCGATTATGATGTGAATATACAAGCTTGTCATAAATGCCAGCCTTAGGCGTCCGGTTTCTCCTCGTCCCAGTTCGAATGTGAGGTAACGCTGCGTCGAGGTTGTCATCGCAGCGTTAAGGAATCCGAACATCGCCACGACTCCGCCGACCACATTGTTGATTCCGTAGTCAACAACCCCCAGGCTTGCGAGTATCACCCGGCTCGTGAACAACCCCACGCCCATCGAGAACAACATCCTGACATAAAGCAGGGCGGTGTTCTTCGCTATTCGTTTGTTGTCAACGGTGTTTTCAGACTGTGGTTGCATCTGTAATTGTCTTGTGTTCGTAAAATGGATCTTGGAGCGAATCCAATTATGTAACTACTAATATCTCTTCAAAACACCAGATTGCAAAAATTCAGCTTTGAATCGACTTGCTATAAGCCGGAATGCATATTCCGCCTCTTGCTTTGCCGCGGCTTTGACTTCATTAGTGGCGCTTCCCTGTTCAATATCCGTTTTTATACACTCTACTGCGGCATCGACAGTTTCGTCAAAAGTCCGTTCTGCTATTACACGATCACCGGAACACGCTTCATAAGCATATCTTGCGAGCGCTGTCTCCAAACGCACTTCTGTTATTGTTTGATTATTAGCCATATTCTCAAACCTTAGATTTATATTCTTTGTATGGGTGTGTTTTTCTTCCATATAAAGAATGCTCTTTATTTTTGCCGTCTTCTTGGTACGGACATAAATTTCTGAACGTCTGGATTTTCGTAATTCTTTAAGCCTGAATCTCCAGTAAAGATTTCTACATCCTTCCCCATTTTAAGAAACTCATTTGCAACGTCGGCTATAGATGCGTCGCCCAAAGACTGACTTTCTACGATTGAAGACTTTCTCCATTTCGAGAGGAGATAGCGTAAGTTTTCTCCTTGCAGAAGCTCTGCTTGTCTTGAGAAGGCTATCCACGGCGTCTCTTCATCAATGGTCTTCTCTACTAAATCGGCGAAGTCATTCACTAATTTGTACTTGTTATCACCGGAGGTATGCGCAATATGATTCCCGGTTTCAATGATCGTGGCTAAAGGAAGGACAAAACGCGTGTTGTGTCGCCCTTCTTCTTCTATTTTCTGTGATACGCGATCATAATTCCACTTATCTCCGTCCTTTCCGCACTCTTCCATTTGTGGAACTATAAGGTACACACAGAGTATGCTCGTGTCTATTATCAGGATTTTGTCATCTGTTTTCATAGCTTGTCTTTGGTCATTAGTTCTCCAATTGTGTAGTTAGCCATTAACTTCGTTACGTTGTTAATGGCTTCAACCGGTTCAATGGTGCTGGTTCCGTCAGAAGGTGTACGAGATACGTAACTGATAAACGGGAGCATTTCTACACCAAGTGAATCAATTAAAGCCGGGTTGTGGGTCGTACAGATGACATCAATCCCTTTGCTCGAACCTAATTCCCTTAATGCTTTAACGAGCTCTCCGGCTCTTGATGGATGCAAGCCATTGTCTATTTCTTCGATGACAAGTAGGCTGTCAGGCTTTCCTGTAAGTAATGACGCTACAATTGCCACAAAACGTAATGTCCCATCAGACATACTTCTGGCATCTATTATTTCCTTGTTGCCGTTGCTCCAACATTCTTCGCAATATAACATAGCATCGTTACCGAACCGTCCAACTGTTTCAGCCCAAACTTTGTTGATGTCTTTCTCCGGTAATGGTCGGACATAATCGGAGAGTTTCTGCTCAACGTCATTCTTGCGTTCGGGATCCATTCCGGCAAGGACACCCGCGACATTGCCTCCGTCTTCGTTGAGGGTATCAGATAGTTGACAATAATTGCGCATATGATTTGGGATCGGGTTGAATACGAAGATATTCTTTAAATCAGATGCGATTGCCCTGCAGGCTTCTTTAACCTCCTTAATGATTGGCAGTACTTCATATTGAGATAGCACGGTACAACGTCTGGCTAAATCTAATCTTTTTTGCCGACCTTTTCTGGCTGCATAAAAACGTGTGGCGATGATGGAAGACAAGTCATCAGATTGCCCATCTGTGCAGAATAGAAGTTTATTCGCCGCTTTCTTGTTCTTGAGCTCAAGTTTTTCATAGACAAGCTCAATCGTTTTCTGATTGGTCGCACCACATTTTATCTCATATTCGTAGTCGACTCCATTTAATTCATCAACTACTATTAAAGAAAACTCTTGTTGACCTTTTCTGATAGCCCATTCGGCGCCACCACGTATATGTTCTTTAAGAACATTTTCTATAGGGGTACCTAATGAGACGTAGTGCAGAAAAGACAGGGCGTCAAGTATGTTTGACTTTCCGCTGGCATTTGTGCCGATCACAAATGTTAGCGGATCAATATAAAGTGTCGTATCACCGAAACTTTTCCAGTTAATCAAACGTAATTCTTTAATCATATAATCTTGTCCCTTTTACACTTTTGACCAATTAGTTCAAGCCTCCTTCCAGTCGTCTGCTGATTGAAACCGCTGAATACACTCACCTGCGAGAACTTTGTCACACCCGTCAGCAGCACGAAGCGCAAATCTTGGTCGGCGGCCTTGAAAGCGGAATAGAACCCTTTTAGAATATTACGGTTATATTCCTCTATAAGAATATTTTCGCCGTTGCCATCTTTTGTGGTGTAGCCGGTGTCGAGCACGTCAAGCAGCGGTTTGTCATATTCATCAATCAGCACTACACAGCCTTTGCCTGTTTGCTTATGTACATACGACATTAGCTGCGCAAAGCGCTCTCCAATGCAGTTGCGGGCATCACCCTCAAGTCCATATTCCTTTTCCCATCTTTCGACGCACACGTCAAGTTTGTTCTTCAGCGCGCTGCCGACCGTAAAATCGCTGCCATTGAAATCAATGTGGAATATGGGATAGCTTTCCCAATCCTTCTCAAGCGACTCGATGGATAGACCCTTGAATAGTTCCTTATCACCGCTGAAATAGTACTTCAGGGTTGACACCAGCAGACTCTTTCCGAACCTCCGAGGGCGACTCAGAAAATAAACCTTGCCGTCTTGCACTAACCTATACAGCAGGTCAGTCTTGTCGACATAGACAAAACCGTCCTTGCGGATGCTCCTGAAATCTTGTATACCGATCGGAAACTTCATTTTTATTGTGCTTTTGCCTGAGATTTGGCTGGGTTGGTGATATTGATTTCCCAATGGCCGCCCTTGTCGGGGCCGATGCGGGTCAGTAGACCAAGCTCTTTCAAGCGGTTGATGTTATTGCGGATATTCCTTGGGCTGATGCCGACTTCCTTACTCAATTGAGATTGAGTTATACCTTCGTTTTCCTTGATGCAAATGAGTATTTTTCTTTGATTCTCGGATAGTTTTTCTAGGTCTTTTTCTAGGTCTTTTTCTAGGTCTTTTTCTAGGTCTTTTTCTAGGTCTTTCCGGGAAATCATCGTGTTATCCTCTAATCTCCAGACTGTTGCGACAAATTCCTCTGTCGCCAGATTGTTCTCAAAGGTGATGTCTTTGAAATCCCTGAATGCCCTGACGATTCCGCTGCCGATGCCTACGTATGGGAGTAGGTAGACTGTTGAACTCATCCTCGACCTGACGGCTTTTCAAGTTCCGGTTGATGAATGCCATAGCGGCCTTGAACTGTGTAAGGAGGTTACCCTCCATATCGGTGCCGACAAGGCGGTCTCTGAACCGGTCTCCGCTCAGGTCGTTACCTACGAAAGCGATGCATCTGATAGTGAAGACCGGATAGAATTTCAGGATGTTCTTTCCAAGTAGCAGAAGGCCGGCCAATGTCAGTCTGCCTTCGTTGTCCATCAAGGATGTGTTCTGCAGAAGTTGCTGTGGTGTGATTCCGGGTGCGATTCTGCCGACAAGATCCTCAACCGAGAAATCGTCCAACCTTGATATTTGGAAGTCTTCAGCAAGGCTGTTCCTATATTTCTCTATCAGAAACTGTTTCAGCGTCGGCAGAGAGATGTCATCGTAGGATGATTCAGGGACGCTGTCCCTGTCCGCGAATAGCCTTCCGCAGCTCTGCATCAAGATCCTTAGCCGCTCGTTGGTGAACACTTTCCTCTTGTCGGAGCCATTCTTTATCCAGACTATGCCTTTGTTGTCCTTATAGGGTTTGTCAAGTCCTTGCGCCACTCTTGCGGTGACAACGGCTTTCCCGTCCAGCAGAACAGTCTCGATCATAATCGTTATTGACGGGCAGACGTTGTCTGACGCGGCGTTCGACAAAAGATTCGATGTCTTTTGGATCTCCTCGTATGTCAGCCCGCTGATTTCCCCGGTCTTATCATTGACACCGACAACCAGAAGTCCTCCTTGCGAGTTGCTGAATGCGACGAACTCACATCCGATCTTATAGGCATCGTCCACCCGTTCCTTGAACTGGACGGTGGTGGACTCTCCCATCATTATGAGCGCTTTTAACTTCTTGACATCCATAAAGTTGCTAAGGAATATACAGTCGGTAAGGCGTTATATTCAATGACGGCAAGGGGCGGCGTGGGTGTCTATCTTGCTGACGATGTGCGCTTCGGCATATTCAAGGTCGCTGGAGTCGTCGATCTCGTACCAGAGGAGACCGGGGACTTTCAGGACGGGGAGGGGGAGGATGGTCTGCGAGACGGCCAGGAGCTCATATTCATAACCTAGTTTGGGGAGGGTGGCGAGCTTGGTGGAGTAGTCGCGGCACATCGCTTGGTAGAAACTTGTGTCGATCTTGTGGATACCGACCAGCTCGCCGGAAGGGGTGAGCTCGGTCTTGTCGGTGGAGCAGGCGGCGAGGTTGCCGTCGGAGTCCATCTCGACATAGTACTGGTCCTGGAACTTGGTGACCGGGGTGATCAGCATCGCGCTGGAATATTCACACTCAAGCAGGGAGGTGATGGCTTTGCGCTCGAAGACGAGGTCTGACTCCAGAAGGAGGAAACTGTCGCCGCCGATGGCCTGGCGCATATTGTAGAGCGTGAACATACTGTTCGTCTCTGAATATCTTGGGCTGAAGACGCACTCGATCTGCGGGTAGCGGGCCTTCAGGGCCTCGTAGGCTTCCTTCTTGTAGCCGGTGCCGATGAGGATCCTTTGGATGCCGCAGCTGAGCAGGGTCTCGATGGAGCGGATGACCATAGGCCGCCCGCCGGCTTCGATGAAGCCTTTGGGGATAGCCTCTGTGTACTTGCCGAAGCGTGTGCCCAATCCGGCGGCCATTATTACCGCGGTTGTTATCGGTGCTTTCATTGTATGAATATGTCCACGTGGGTTCTATTTCTTCAGGCGGCTCCAGAAGGATTTTTTCCTGGTCGCATCCTGACTGCCGGACTGGCTGAGGTAATATTCCCGGAAGGTGAGTCCTTCGGAAATCATCTGGTATATCACTCCCCAGTCGGGGAGGCCGCCGAAATTGCGGTCATCGATGAACAGGTCGGCCTTAAGCTTGCGGGGTGAGGTCGGCGTGTCCTCGCCTTCGTAGTATTCCTCAGGATGGTTGCTGTTGATGGCGTAGAACTCCAGTCCACGCTCTCGGCACCAGTCCACCGCCTCCTTCAGGAGCCTGCCTTCGCGGACAGACCAGAGGATCAGGGTATGATGATCGGCCTGAAGACGCTTGAGGGTGTCCACGGCGAACGGGATCTCCTTTCCGATCTTCGGGTATTTGTGTTCAACGATTGTTCCGTCAAAATCGACTGCTATTATCATTGTTTAAAAGGGTTCGTTAGAGTCCTGACAAAATCTTGGGGCTTGACACTCAATGTAATAGTTTGCGTGTCAATGTCTTAGGTAGCAAATGACGCGAAAGCAAACCTTTGTGCTTATGATTGGCTCTAAGGATGCGGTTCGTGTAAGCGCTTATTTGTCCCAAATTTAACCAAAAATATCCTAAAGGACAAATTAATTCTCCTAAATCGGCGGAAAATTTTTCGGAGCCGGCCGGGGGCTTTTGAGGCAGCCTCGGGATGGAGGGGTAACGAATATCACTGCGGCTCAACCGGCACGACGAGATCCGGATGGACGGAGACGATGGCGACGGAGACAACCCCTTGGATCTCCACGACAACCTTCTTCGAGCGTGAGCCTTTGACTTTGACGAATACACCTTCGCAGCCTTCGAATATCCCGCCTGTGATCCTGACTTTCTGCGCTTTGGAGAAGTTGATCTCGGACGGGCCGAAGAAGCGGAGTGTCTCATCGTAGGTTCCTGTCACGGTGATGAACTGCCGCATCTGCTTCTCGGGGACCGTGATCTTCTTTCCAAGCCTCTGATCCATCATATATTGCAGCAGGGGAATACAGGTGGGCTTCTTGAGCTCCTGGATCCGCGAGGCGGTCGCGCGGACGAAGATCAGGTTGTGGATCACGGGGACGAGGCGTTTCCTGCCGGTGCGGGCGGATTTCTCATACTTCATCGGGATGAAATTCTCCACGCCTTTCTCGTCCAAAAGCCTTTTGACTTCCAGCTCACGGCGATAGGTGACCCGCATCGCGAACCACTCGATTTCCTCGTATCTCGTTTCCTGCATCTTCTCCGGTAATTCAGAATGTCCAAGTTACGAAAATGTCGCTGAAAATGCAACTTTATCTGGCGACCTTTTGGACCTTGGGGGCAACCTTTTGGAAGGCCAACCGCTCGCTGCCATCGGCGAGGTGTATGATTCCGCAATATTCAAAACCTGCCTTTTCAATGAGGTGGCGCATAATGCGGTTGTCGCGGTGGGTGTCGATGCGAAGGTTCGGCGACACCGATGCGGCATATTCAATGATCTCGCTGAATATGCCGTGGCTGGCGGCGGAACCCGCGATGCGGTGGATCACTGAATATTCAGCCTCGTCGTCCAGCCATTTCCCTTGGATTGATGAATATGTCGGCTCGGGTGAGGGGAGGAGTGCGAAATAGCCGGCGGGCTTCCCCTCGCGCTCGACTATGTGGGCTCCTCCTTTGCGGATGTCGGAGCGGACGATGTCGGCGTTGGGATAGCCGTATTCCCATTGGGTCAGGTTGCCGCTTGAGCGCATAATGGCTTTCGCGGCGGTGAACAGATCCAATGCGGACTGGATGTCTTGCTCTGTGGCTTTTCGGATCATTATTGCACTCCGAGCAGTTCGATTTCGAAAATCAGCGTCGAGTTCGCCGGAATCCCCGGCTGCGAGAATCCGCCGTACCCCAGCTCTGACGGAATGTAGATCTCCCATTTGTCTCCGACACGCATATGCTGCAGGGCGATGACCCAACCTTCGATCAGATCACGGAGCCTGATGGCCAGCGGATAACCTCCGAGGCTGGTGTCGAAGCACTTGCCGTCAATGGTCCGGCCAAGGTAATGGCAACTGACCACGCTGCTTGGAGTCGGTCGCTTTCCGTTCTCCGGACCGGATTGGAGTACCTTGTAACAGACACCTTTGGCCAGCTGCGTCACGCCCTCCTCTTTGGCCTTCGCAGCCAACCACTCCTTGTTGGAGTGGGCATATTCATTTTTGTTCATCGACATCTTTTTATTGCCGTGCGTGAATGAAGTGCCTCCACGCACGGCCGGGTTGGCATATTCCTACTGGTTGAACCTTTTGGCCTGTTCCTCGATGAGGGCCTTGTCGTTGAAGTAGTCGATCCTCATCGCCTTCTTAACGTCGTCGAGAGTGGCGGCGGCGACCTCCTCGGCGGCCTCGCTGCCCTTCTTGAGGATCTCGTACACGGCTGGGATGTCCTTCTCATATTCCTTTCTGCGTGCTCTGATCGGCTCAAGCTCCTCGTTGAGGATCTTCTCAAGGAACCTCTTGACCTTCACGTCGCCGAGACCGCCTTTGCGATAGTGATCCTTCAGCTCGTCGAGGTTGGCATATTCAGGAAGATAGAGGCCGAAGTGCTCGTCGCGGCAGAACGCGTCGAGGTAGGTGAAGACGGTGTTGCCCTCCACGTGGCCAGGGTCGCTGACATTGATGTGCTGAGGGTCGGTGTACATCGACATTACCTTCTTGTGCATCTCGTCCGCTGATTCGGCGAGGTAGATGCAGTTGCCGAGGGATTTGCTCATCTTCGCTTTGCCGTCGGTGCCAGGAAGTCGGAGGCAGGCGGCGTTGGAAGGCAGGACAGCCTTCGGTTCGACGAGGGTCTCGCCGTAGATGCGGTTGAAGCTGCGCACGATCTCGACAGCCTGCTCAAGCATAGGCTTCTGGTCCTCGCCCACAGGCACATCGGTGGCCTTGAACGCCGTGATGTCAGCGGCCTGGGAGATAGGGTAGCAGAAGAAGCCTACAGGAAGGCCACTTCCGAACGCCTGCTCCTCGCCGTCCTGACTGAAGCCGCGCATTTGTATCTCCGCCTTGACGGTAGGGTTGCGCTGGAGTCTCGCCACCGTGACAAGGTTCATATAGTAGAATGTCAGTTCGGTGAGTTCCGGGATCATACTTTGGATGAATATTGTCACTTTGGCAGGGTCGAGGCCGACTGACAAGTAGTCGAGCGCCACCTCGATGATGTTCTGGCGAACCTTCTCCGGGTTGTCGAAATTGTCGGTAAGCGCCTGCGCGTCAGCGATGAAGACGAACATTTTCTTGTAGTCGCCGGCATTCTGGATGGCCACCCTGTTCCTCAGGGAGCCGACGTAGTGGCCAATGTGAAGGCGTCCGGTAGGACGGTCGCCTGTCAGTATTATCTTGTTTGACATATCGTTGTGTTTTTTAGTTCGTTGTTATGATCTTTGTCTTATCTTTTCGCCTGTTTTGAAATCTAATCCTAATAATTCATTGTCTCTTTCAGCCAAATCATACCGTAAAAGGCTGTATTGTTCTATTTAATCAGGTTCAGAAACTCATTCCTCGTTCGTGCCGAGGTGAGGAAAGCCCCTGAGAATGCGGAAGTTGTGGTCGTGGCGTTGGCCTTCTGCACCCCTCTGACCGACATACAGGTGTGCATCGCCTCGATGACCACCGCCACTCCCAACGGATGCAGCGCGTTGTCGAGGCAGTCCCTGATCTGGACCGTCAGCCTCTCCTGCACCTGAAGCCGCCGCGCGAAAGTCTCCACGACCCTTGCCACCTTGCTCAACCCCGTGATCTTCCCATTAGGAATATACGCCACGTGGCACTTTCCCAGGAACGGCATCATGTGGTGCTCGCAGGTGGAGTAAAGCTCTATGTCTTTCACCAGAACCATCTGGCGGTACTCTTCATCGAATATGGCGGACTGGATGATCTTCGCCCCGTCCTGTGAATATCCCTGCGTGAGGAACTGCAACGCCTTGGCGACCCTCTCCGGGGTCTTCACAAGCCCCTCTCTGTCAGGATTCTCGCCTAACAGCCGGAGGATTTCCTTGACGTGGACAGCGATCTCCGCGGTCGTCTTTTCCTCGTATATTTCCTTTTTCTCGTATGACATATTCCTAAGCTCTTCTTTTGGTACGGTTGTTGAAACAGCTTCCAAGCCTACAAAATTAGGCAAAAAATACTTATTGTTATGATTTTTTGCATATCTTTGGGGCAAATAGAGCCGCTTTTTGCGACATTTTGATTTATTTAATGATTATTAACAATTTAATTGTTCGAGAATATGTATTGGACACTTGAACTTGCCAGTAGCCTGGATGACGCTCCATGGCCAGCATCAAAGGAAGAACTTATCGACTATGCCAACCGTTCCGGCGCTCCCGAGGAGGTCATCGAGAACCTAACAGAACTTGAGGACGACGGCGAAGTCTACGAATCCATCGAAGACATCTGGCCGGATTACCCTACCAAGGACGATTTCTTTTTTAATGAGGAAGAATATTGATTTTCAATAAGTTACGCTTGATGGGCTGGCTTAAAGTCCAACTGCTCGATATTACTTTTTGTTAAAGAAGAAGTATATTCAGAGACTGAAGCGACGATTTCAGGCAATACTTTACAAGATTGATAGCCGCGGCGCCAAGAGCCCGCAAAGCGAGTTAGGTTATATCGCACCTGACTCGCTTTTTTTGTTGTTTCGGGGCGATGTGCGGCCAGAGTAATATTCGAGTATGAGACAAGAATATTCAGAGATTCTTCCCCTGTTGGAAGCAGGTGCGATCAATAAGATCGTGCCAGAAAGAGGGCACCCTCCATAAGGAAGTATGTGTTAGTGGTCACTGAGTTTGTCGAAGTGGCCATCTTAACAAGAAGAAAGTGTATGAGTCGATAACTTGTCCGTCAGAATCCCATTTGGCCGGACAAACGATCCAGGAATGCTAACCTGTCCGGTGGATCGGCATTTTGCCGGATGAAAATAAATCTTTAAAACACAATAAATTATGGGAAGATATGTAAGCTTCGGTATTGTGCGGACATATTGCTTTTTCAAGAAAAGCATCCGCGATTATGTTAATGATTGGTTCAACTTGCGTTTGAACCTTAAAGAGGATGATGTCAAGAACGCTTTGGTGGAGCAGATGTTTCCGGACATCTATGACTTCGCCGAAACGGACTATGGCTATGAGTTCACCCTGAAGAGTGATCTATCGGAGAATGACATAGTGGAACTGCTCTCGCATTTCTGGGATGTCGCCCATATTCCTGAATCCGAAAGGGAGGAAATATGTGAGACCATTTCGGGAATGTCCTTGAACGATGCGCTGGATTTGGCGGAAGAAAAGAAGTTCTACAAATATCAGGAATTCCACTTGTACGGTCGGTTCTATGGCGGAAGTCCATTCGTGTACCCACTGACGGTAAATGGCAAACAAATCTATATTGCTGCGGAGGTCTTCGGTGTTATGATAGGTCAATCAGATTCAAAAACAATCTCGGAGTCCGACATCAGGCCTTACGACTTTTTCACCGAACTGTTGCGCTATCGTTTGAGGCCTTGTAAGCTGGCGGATTCCGCGCTGGTATTTCTTTCCCAATAAGAAACACGCTATTATGTGACAAAAGGGCTTGTTGTGAGGAATTTGTCCGGCAGAAACCCTTTGGGGTGGACAAACGATCCGAGAATGTAAACTTCTCCGGAGGATTGACGTTCTGCCGGACAAGGTTTCTGAATAAAGTGATTCATCCGGGGAAACGCCATTATCTCGGACAAAATATTAATAAAGATGGTAAACAACATTATTGTTCCTGAATATAAGGAACTTTGGCCACTGTTGAGTCTTGACAGGGCTCTCAACGGCAATGTCGTGGACGATGCTTCTCTGGAGGTGATGCTCCGGATTGAAAATGAGATGCATCGGCTTAAGGTAATGGGTGATGACGCGAGACGCTCCTTGTGGTTGGAAATTCATCTGCTGGGAAGGCGGTACTATTGGGGTGAGGACAAACGTGACCGGAACGGGAATATCTGGTACTGGATATCCACGGGGAACTATCGTGGTTTCCATTATATGCTCTTGAGTGACAAGCGTCACAAATTCATCGATCTTCGAAGCCGGCCGTTTGTCGGTGATGAACGCGATTCGGAACATAGATATACCGATGTCCTCAATCCGTTGCTCCGTTTGGAGGAATATGTCAGGGCCATTGTGGACGCTGTGTGTGCGGACCCTGATGAATATAACGACTATGTTGAGGCGAACCTTCCATACTGGAAAAGGTACGGAACTATCAAACGTTCGGTCTTGAACGGAATATGTCCGCTGTATAGGCGTGTGGATGATCCTGAGGCTGAGATTGAACTCATTGAAAAGGTTCGCAAGAGTCCGCTGACAACTTTGAAGGAGATGACTTTGAATGTCTATATGCATTATTGGAGGCTTGCGTATGTGGCGTACCTGACGCATAACGATTTCGAGCCTGACTCTCCTGATGAGTATGAGGCGGAGAGCGACAGAGACGTGTTCAAATATTCCAGCAAAGGGTATAATCTTGATGGATATGACCTTGACTCTCAGGACGATTTCATTAAATGGGAAAAGGAGAACTCATCGTACCACTGCTTTGATGTCGCGTACGCCCGCATCCACTTGTGGTCGGTTTTGAACGATGATGGCTTGTGGCATTTCGAGATGAGTTACAATGTCGGCGGCTATTTCCGCGACATCTTGAATATTGTCAGGGCATTGTATGAGCAGGGGATAATCGTCGGAATCCGCCATTGGGCGGATGATGCACTTGCCCAGCTGAGGGAAGAAGACACCGTCAGAATATCTCCTTGCCCGAACAAATATCAGGAGGAAATCTATTTGCCGACAGTCGGTGATGGCGTGACGAGGAAGATGGTCAATGCCATAATCCGAGAGACTGTCTGGTGTAAGGAAGAGACTGTGTTTCCGGAATTCTCCGGTAGTTGTGGCGGTCTAAGTTGAGCGGGTGTCTTGGTTTGTCCGTTGAAACGCCGTTTGGCCGGACAAACGGCCCTCCGGCGATATTTCCTCCGTGGAATCGTGGTCTGGCCGGATAAAATGCAGAACTTAGGGCGTTTGTCCGTAGAGATGGACTTTACGTGGATAAGTTAGGAATAGCTGATCGCTTACGTGGAAGTTCGTGGCGCACGACATAAAGTGTATAATATACGAAACAAAATACGATAAAGATTATGGGTATATTCATAGAAAGAGAAAGGTGCTGCGAGGCGACATTTAGGGATGGCGGACCGTATTGGCACGCCTATACTTCGGGGAAGGACACTCCGTTGCTTTTTGCGTTAAGGGAAGATCTTGTGTTTGTGATGAATGTGATTGCTCAGGCGGCGGCACTTTTTCCGGAGATTCGGATTATCGCGTTCGAGGTGATGAATAACCATTTCCATTTTGTGGTTTCCGCTGAAAAGGAGGCTGTCCTGGCGTTTTGGGGCTTTGTGCGGAAGAGGCTGTCGAGGTTTTTCCCGCTGGTGAAAGACCTTCTGATAACCCTCAATCAAATCGATGATCTGGGTTCATTGCGCAACAACATCGTTTATACCAATCGGAACGGCTATGTGGCGGATCGCACCCATACTCCGTTCAGTTATCCTTGGGGGACCGGGCGGTATTATTTTCTGGACTGGCCTAAGGGTAAGACGTTGGCTCGGATATTCGTGGACGATAAGAGAAAAATGTTCAGATGCCGCACTCCTGTGCTTCCGGTGGAGTGGGAGGTCATAGGCGGTTATGTCGCTCCGTGGAATTATTGTGCCGTCAAGTTCGGTATGTCTATGTTCCGAGATGCGCATCATTATTTTATGATGGTAAGCAAGAACGTGGAGGCGTACGCAGAGTTGGCTGCCGGACTCGATGACGGTGAGTTTTTGACGGATGCGGAACTGTTCTCCCGTCTGAGTGTCCTGGTTCGGTCCGACTACGGAGGCACCTCCATTAAAGATTTGACCAAACCTCAAAGATTTGACCTCGCCCGGAAACTCCGCTACGAATACCGTTCCTCGAATGGTCAGATCCGCAGGGTTCTGGGGCTGCCTCAGTACGAGATAGATTCGCTTTTCCCTCTGTCGGCGGAAAAGTGAGAATCGCCTAAGGTGGCATCGGGAAAACTGATGGCGGAGATTTCGTCCGGTGGAAAGTTGTTTGACCGGATAAAGTTACTGAGAATGTAGACTTGTCCGGCTAAAGGCTGTTGGACCGGACAAAACTTCTGAATAAAGTGATTTATCCGTATAAACGCAATTATGCCGGACAACGTTACTGAGAAGTCGTTTTGATTTGTAGGAATGCACTTTGGGGGCGGGAACTTCAAATCCTTTCTGCCAAATGTTCGAATCTCCACAACACAGGAATTTCGTTGAGGTCCTGTCTTGTGGAGATTCGGATTGATGGAAAGATTTGTACATATGATGATCCCCAAATTGTCTCCTGTCAGATTGAGGTTCCTTTGAACACTATGGACTCTTTCTTTGGGACGAGTTTCCCGCTCAAGGTGATTCTGTTGGAACTGAATGTCGGCTCGATCACGGCAGTGGCTGTGCTGCTGCCTTTAGGAAGGGTTATCGTGACCACGGCCGAGATTGCCGCCCCTTGGATGTTCATTGAATATGTGATCGTTCCTTTCTTGTCAGTGCGCATCTTTATGTTTGACGCGCGTCCGTCAAGAGTGATTCCACCCACTCCATTAGGTCCACCGGCGTTGTATGGAGCGACTTGGACGACAGCCTCGTCATCATAGAGCGAGATGAAATTCGTGTTGCTTTGCACGAAAGCCATATTCCCGTACTTGAAAACAAGTTTGTCGGCTTCCAGCACGAAGTTCAAGGAGTCCAGAGCTTTAACCGCGTTCACGTATTCTACGGAGTCTCGTTCGGCTTCGATTCTTTTCTGGATTGCTTTCAGTGTCTTTGCGTCAGCCGTCGCCTTTGCCTTCAGGGTTGAGTCGGCGTTGATCCTCGCGTTCTCTATGGCGATTTTCTCCGATGTTGTGTAAATGCGCTTTTCCGTCTGTGCGAAGCCTGCCGTTGCCGTCAGCGACAGCAGGCACATTATGATTATAAACTTTTTCATAGTTGTATATAAATAAATTAACTAACCGGGAAGGAACATAATCAAAGTGTGTGCCATTCACGTATTGTCACAAAGCGGCATAAACATTAGTCTGAAAAACCTCCAGCAGCCGAATAATCTGTTTTGATTCGTTTGAAAATAGAGGTGAAAAATTTTCAAACAAACAAATCAAACAGTTTCTAACTTTTTCTCAACGCGCGGACGGATTGCAGGACTACGCTGAGGATGACTAGCGAGATGCCGATGTAGAAGGAAGCGTTCAGCTCACGGGCTTCACCGAAGGCGAGGAAGGCGATGAGGATGGTGTAGCAGGGCTCAAGGTTGTACGTGAGGTTGACCGTGAAGGCGGACAGCTTCCTTAACACTATGATCTGCAACATATAAAGGCCGACGGTGCAGAAGAGGGCGAGGCATAGCAGCCACCAGAGGTTGGATCCTGTCGGAAAGACCAGCACGGGTTGTGCGGAAGGATAGACCAGAAGGTACAGCGGAATCAGGACGGAGACTCCTATCAGGCCGCCCGCCATCTGGTAAAGCAGCATTGTCCTCGACTTCACGCCCTCGCTCGCCTTCTTGTTTGTTATTGAATATAAGGAACAAACGGCGGCGGAGACGATTCCAAGGGCGATGCCGAGGCGGTAGCGGGAATCGAATGAGAATATGCAGACCAGGCCGGCGATGGTGATGAGCGCGAGAAGCATCTCGGAGATGGAGAACCGCTTGTGGAATATCAGGGGCTCGAAGATTGAGGTGAAGAATCCCACACTGGCGAAGCACACGACTCCGATGGAGATGTTGCTCGCCTTGATGGAGGCGTAGAACAGAACCCAGTGGAGGCCCAGAAGCGTGCCGCAGCCGGCGATCTGAAGGAACTTCCTCCAACTGACTTTCGGAAATCCTGTGAATATGATGAGTATGGCCGTCGTGAAGAACAGCCTGTACCAGACCAGCGTGGCCTCGTTGAGCGTGATGAGTTTGCCGAACAATCCTGTGAATCCGGCCAGCAGGACGCTGACGTGCAGCTGGATGAAGGCCGTCTTGAGATTCGATTCTCCCATATTCAATATTTAGAAGCTGTTTTGATTTGCTTGAAATGTTCTTAGAGTGAAAGCAACTTCTGAATCCGCTTGCGAAGTTACTCATTTTCCGGGAATATTCAGAAGCCTGTAGCCTGTTTGAGTGCCCCTGGCAGAAGCGTAGGAAGGCATATTCCTCTATTTTGGCGAAAAATTTGCGGGACATCGCCTCCGTGTAATGATTTTGAGAGAGAATGAGAAGGTTCATCACTTTGGCCGCGGTGTGGGCGATGGTCTTAATGGCGTTCGGGCAGACTGCGGCCGCTCAGTTGATTTCGCATAAGGGAGTCGTGCGGGACGGCTATGACTTCTGGGTGCATATTCCTGAAAACCGGGCGGTTGGGGACAGCGCGAGGATCCCGGCGGTCATATTCCTGCACGGAGCGAGTGTTTGCGGCAATGATTTGAACAGGGTGCGAAGGTACGGCTGCATCGATGCTGTCGCAAGGGGAGTGGACATCAACGCGGTGATCATCGCGCCGTTGGATAAGGGCGGGGCGTGGAATCCACGGAGGATTATGAATGTCTTGAGCTGGTCAGAGGAGCATTACCCTATCGACACGAACCGGGTCTATGTCGTCGGAATGAGTCTCGGAGGCTACGGCACCATTGATTTCGCCGGGACCTATCCTGACAAGGTCGCCGCGGCTATGGCTATGTGTGGCGGAGGGGATCTGAAGGATTATTCCGGACTGCGGAATGTTCCGCTTTGGATTATCCACGGTACGGGGGACAGGGCTGTCTCGTGGAAGGCTTCGCAAAGGGTTGTCGATGAGATGAAGAGATCGGGTGAGGCATCCCGTGTGCAGGTGACTTATCTTAAGGGAGCGGATCACGGCCGGCCGGCGCGCTGCTTCTACATTCAAAAGACCTACGACTGGCTTTTCAGGTATTCCCTCACCGATAGCCTGCGCACGCTGAATCCGGACACATTGTCGCCCGATGAGCTTGACAGGGCGTACCGGAATCTTTCACCACGACCTCTGAAGGTCATTGAATATTCCGGCAAGTGATCTAAGCCTTCGCTTTGTCCTTGCCGATGATGATGATTGTCACGGCGGTCAGAATCAGTATGATACCTACGACTAAATTGACCGTCAGGGCTTCCTTGAAGACGGTGAGGCCGATCACCACTGCTGTCAGAGGCTCAAGGGCGCCCATAATGGCGGTCGGGGTGGAGCCGATGATGCGCACGGCGATTCCCATCGAGACGAGCGAGAAGACTGTCGGGACAATGGCGAGCATCAATGAATATCCCCATTCGCGAACCGTCACAAGCGGCATAAGATGCCTCTCGGGGGATGTGAACGAGAACAGTACCATAGACACGGCGCAGACGATCAGCACGTAGAAGCTAAGTTTCATAGCTGACATATCAAGTCTGTGGATCGAGACCCTGTGCGGCATCGGGATGAATCTGGCCAGCCTGTTGTGGCTGGTGCCCAGTTCTGATTCCGGAGCGGATGCACGGTTGGCCACGATGATGTAGAGGGCGTAGCTCAATGCGGAGACCATCACGAGGAGTACTCCTACGGTGCTGAGGACGGTTTCCCCGTCACCTTTATATAATAAGAGGACTCCCACCAGAGAAAGCGCTATGGCCGCGGCCGTGGCCTTGGTGATTTTCTCGCCGTAAAGCATAGCCATCAGGACGGCCGTCATCACTGGATAGACGAAAAGCAGTGAGCAGGCGACTCCGCTGTCCATATAAAGAAAACTACAGTACAGTGTCAAGGATGAGATCACGAACATCAGTCCCAGGGCGGTCAGGGTCGAGAGCTCGCCTTTGGTGATCCGGAATGTCTCGCATCCTGTCATTTCGGCAGCTGCGGATCCCTTCCTGTGCAGCAGGATCTTTCCGCCCATAATGATTCCGATGATCAGCGCCGCCAGGCCATACCTGTAAAACAGCACTGATTCCACGTTAAGCCCTTCCTCGTAAAGATACTTGGCGCCTAATGGGTTCACACCATAACTGACTGCGGCTAATATTCCGAAAAAGAAACCCTTAGCCTTGCTTTCCCTTGCCTTGACCATATTCCTGTTTCAAAATAAGGCTGCAAAGATAGTGTTTTTCCTTAGAAACCTGTCGGTGCGGGCTTTTTTCTGTGGATTATTTTGCGTAAGTTTGCCTTGCTGGCCTTGGTGCTGACTAAGATTATGCTGATTTAAGGCTTGAATATTAATGAATAACCAATATCTCGGAATAATGAAAAGGGGGAATATCTTTTTGTCGGTGCTCGCCATCATAGCGTTGGCTGGATGTGACAGTAAGGGATGGAAACAGACTACGGATGGAGTAACGGTCAAAGTTTCAGAAAGAAACGCTGACGGCCCGGCGCTTGTGCGGCTTCAGGTGAAGGGAGGCAACCTCATCAGGGTCACGGCTACGCCGGAGTCAAGGTTCGCTGACAGGAAAAGCCTGATCATAGTCCCTCAGGAGGCCAGACCGGAGTTCACGGTAAGTTCGACAGACAGTACGGTGTCTGTCGTCACATCCTCGGTGACCGCTTCGGTAAGATTAAGGGACGGAGCCGTAAGCTTTTCCGACAGGAACGGAACCAAACTCCTTGACGGCAACACAATGAGTTTCACACCGATAACCGTTGAGGGACGTTCTGAATATTCCACCGCCTTCACTTTCGATTCCCCGGAGGATGAGGCTTTCTATGGCCTCGGCCAGCAGCAGTCGATGGAATTCAACCACAAGGGTGGTAACGAGGAACTTTTCCAGTATAACACCAAGGTATCGATTCCGTTCGTGGTCAGCAACAGAGGCTATGGCGTGCTTGTCGATAACTACTCCTTGAGCCGCTGGGGTAACCCGAAGCCTTATCTTCAACTGAACAAGGCGTTCAAACTTTACGGCAAGGATGGCCGTGAAGGGGGCTTGACCGGGACCTACACCCCGGCCACCGGAGATCCTGTCGTAAGGCAGGAGGATTCCCTTTACTATGAGAATGAATGGGTTATCGCCAACCTCCCGAAGATGCCGCTCAAAGGCGCTAATGTGTCATACGAAGGCTTCATCGAGGCTCCGCAGGACGCTGAGTATCATTTCATCCTTTACTATGCTGGATTCCAGAGTGTCTCCATTGGTGGCAAGGAAGTGGTCTCCGAGCGCTGGAGACCGGCCTGGAATCCTAATTCCTACAAGTTCACAGTCAGTCTGAGGAAAGGCGAGAAGACTCCGATAAACGTTCGGTGGAGGCCGGACGGTGATGTCTCCTACATCGGTCTCAGGGTGGCCGAGCCAAGGACGGAGGCCGAGCAGAGCCGATTCTCGTTCTGGTCGGAGATGAGTCCGGAGTTGGACTACTATTATATCGCCGGGAACGATATGGACGAGGTGATATCCGGCTACCGCACCCTTACCGGCAAGGCGCAGGTGATGCCGAAATGGGCTCTTGGCTTCTGGCAGAGCCGTGAGCGGTACAGCACCCAGGAGGATCTGGTCGGCACGTTGGCCGAGCTCAGGCGCAGGAGTATTCCAGTGGACAACATCGTCCAGGATTGGCAGTACTGGAAGGATGACCAGTGGGGAAGCCACGAGTTTGACGAGACACGATACCCTAATCCGGAGAAGATGCTGGATGACGTTCACGCTATGCACGGACGTTTTATGATCAGCGTCTGGCCGAAGTTCTATGTCAACACCGATCATTATAAGGAACTCAAGGAGGCCGGCTATGTCTATACCCTTGCGGAAAAGGACAGTCTCAAGGATTGGCTCGGCTATGTTGAGTCGTTCTATGACGCCTATTCGGAAGGTGGCCGGAAGATGTTTTGGAAGCAGATGGACGAAAGCCTTTACTCGAAGTTCGGCCGCAAGATTGATTCCTGGTGGATGGATGCCAGCGAACCGAACCTGCGTGACTGTCTGCCGATGGACTACCAGAAGGCATTGACGACTCCGACGGCTCTCGGACCTTCGACCGAATATCTCAACGCTTACGCCCTTGTCAACGCGGACGCCATCTACAACGGCCAGCGCGGAATAGATCCGGACAAGAGGGTATTCCTGCTCACGAGAAGCGGCTTCGCGGGTCTGCAAAGATATTCGACCTCCACCTGGAGCGGCGACATCGGTACCTGCTGGAATGATATGCGCGCCCAGATGGCCGCCGGGCTGAACTTCTCGATGAGCGGTGTGCCGTTCTGGGGAATGGACATCGGCGGATTCAGTGTGATGGACAAGTTTATGGCCGCTGTCTCTACCTTTGACAACACCGGCAAGGTCACCCCGGATCTCGACGAATGGCGTGAGCTTCAGACCCGTTGGCACCAGTTCGGTACGTTCGTACCACTCTTCCGCACGCACGGGCAATGGCCACGGAGGGAGATCTGGAACATAGCCCCGGAGGGGACTCCGACATATTCAAGCATCCTTTATTATATGAGGCTGCGCTACCGCCTGATGCCGTACCTCTATTCATTGACCGGCGCGGTGCATTTCGAAGACTACACTATGCTCCGTGGGCTGCCGATGGACTTCGCGTCAGACCGCAATGTGGCGGACATCAGCGACCAGTGGATGTTCGGCCCGGCTCTGATGCCTTGCCCTGTCTCTGAATATAAAGTCCGCTCCCGCAGCATCTATTTCCCTCAGTGCGAGGGTTGGTACGACTTCTACAACGGCGAATTCATCAACGGAGGACAGACTCTCATTGTCGATGCGCCTTATGAATATATTCCTTTGTACGTCCGCGCGGGTTCAATCATTCCGTTCGGTCCGGAGATCCAATGGTCAGACGAGAAGCCGGCCGATGTGATTGACCTTTATGTCTATGCCGGGAAGAACGGCTCGTTCACCCTCTATGAGGACGAGAATGTCAACTACAATTATGAGAAGGGGGCGTACTCAACGATAACCTTCACCTACGATGACTCGGCGAGGACTCTCACCCTCGGCGATCGCAAGGGGGAATTTCCTGGAATGCTGACTGAACGGAAATTCAACATCGTGCTTGTCACTCCTGAAAACGGTTTCGCCTATCCTAAGGCTTCCAAAGGGGTGGTAACCGTCTATAACGGGGCCGCCGTCACGGTCAACCTTTAACCGGCGTCGCCGTTTGCCGATGTCCCGACTGTGGATTTATTTCGGCACATCGGAATGTTTTTGCTATATTTGCGGGCTTTTACACAGATAGTCTTAACTTGCTGCTGGATGAACCGTACATATTCCTGTCATTTGTTTCAGGAGTGGCCGTCACGACACTTGGGATAGTGCTGTGCCTTGTGCGCATTGAATCCAACGAGGACAGCCGGAAGATCCGGATGGCGAGGTTGATTCTGGCCGCAAGCTATTTTATCCTGTCTGTCCCGGATTGGCTGAATATGTCCGGAGCGAATGACGCGGGGGACAAGACGGCTGCCACGATAGTCTCGGCCTCCATCCAGTCTCTTCTTTTCACGTTCACGCTCATCGCGATGATCCAGCCGCTTTTCATCACGAAAAAGAGGCTTCTGGCCAATGTCGCGGCCGTCTCGATAGGCACGGCCGGGTACCTTGTGGCGGATTCCCTGACCGGTGGATCCCCGTACATCACGTGCATAGTGGTCGCCGTGGTGATCCTCCAGCTGGCGTATTACACATTGATGTTCAAGCTGTGCTACAAGCGTTACATCGAGCAGGTCACCGATTATTATGACGATGACCGCAAACAGCATCTGCTCTGGGCCCGGAACAGTTTCTATGCGGCATTGACGGTCGGAATCACCGCTATGCTGTCGTTGATCGTGCCGGCTCAGGCGTACAATGTCTTTATGTGCTGCTACATAGCGTTCTATGTCTGGTTCGCCAGCCGTTTCATCAACTATGTCACGAAACTGAACTACTATCTTCCCGCTGTCTCTGTCCCGTCAGTTGAGGTTGAGAATGAAAGTCCGCTGGATGTCATCACTCGGGATTCTGATTTCCCGGAAGATATCGCCGAATACAACAATGAGCATAAGGAAAGGCTTGCCAAGGTCCTTGATGAATATGTCGCCTCGAAGGATTATCTTGATCCTGAGCACGACCGGAACTGGCTCATCGCCCAGAGCGGAACGGACCTTCGCTTTTTCCGCTGGTATTTCCAGAACATTATGCTGACGGATTTCCGTGTCTGGAGGGCGAATCTTAGGATTGAGGAGGCGAAACGCCTGATAGAGACGACCCCTGGGGTGTCGATGAACGTGCTCGCCACCAAACTTGGTTTCGGAACTTCCCAGAATTTCTACCATCATTTCAAAAAGGTTGTGGGAATGACCCCTACCGAGTATCAGGAAAAGACGCGATAACCCGCTATTTTTTGCTAAATTTGCGCCCGGAATCCTTGGCCGTTGCCTAAGGAATATAACAGGAATGTCATTATGAATATCTTGAAAGTGGGAATGGTGCAGCAGAGCTGCACGACAGACATAAAGGCGAACATCGCCAAATTGACTGAGAACATCTGTGAATGCGCCGCCAAGGGTGCCAAACTTGTTGTGCTCCAGGAACTTCACAATTCGGTGTACTTCTGCCAGACCGAGGACGCGTCGCTCTGCGACCTGGCGGAGACAATCCCTGGACCTTCCACTGAATATTTCGGTGACCTTGCCAAGAGGCTCGGGATCGTGCTTGTCCTCTCGCTTTTCGAGAAGCGGGCTCCGGGACTTTACCACAATACGGCTGTCGTGATCGAGAAGGACGGCGGCATCGCAGGCAAGTACCGCAAGATGCATATTCCTGACGATCCCTGCTTCTACGAGAAGTTCTATTTCACGCCGGGGGATCTGGGCTTCAGGCCTATCCAGACTTCGGTGGGGAGCCTCGGCGTGCTGGTCTGCTGGGACCAGTGGTACCCTGAGGCAGCAAGGCTCATGGCTCTGAACGGAGCGCAGCTGCTGATCTATCCTACCGCCATCGGTGGAGTCGGCACGGATTCCAAGGAGGAGCAGCAGACCCAGAGGCAGGCCTGGCAGCTTGTCCAGAGGGGCCATTCGGTGGCCAACGGACTTCCTGTCGTCACCGTGAACCGTGTCGGCCACGAGGATGATCCTTCCGGGAACACCATCGGATTGGATTTCTGGGGATATTCATTCGCCACTGGGCCGCAGGGGGAGATCCTCGCGCAGTTCGGCACTGATGAGGAAGGTGTGAAGGTGGTTGACATCGACATCGACCGCACTGAATATGTCCGCAGAGGGTGGCCGTTCCTCCGTGACCGCCGGATCGACGCTTACGATCCGATACTTTCCCGTTACGGGAAGTAGGTGATTATCCCTAAATGTAATTAAAAATCCGGCACCGCTATTTATCCCTGATACCAACAAATGGGGATGCAGAATGATTGCATCCGAATAAATATTTGCATAACTTTGCATCGAAACGAAGTTTAACAAATATTTATTCACTTATTCAATGTTTATGGGATCAGAAAAGACAATGAAGGCGGTTGGCCTTAGGTTTCTGATTCTTTCCTTGTGCGCCTTGCTGTCGGTTATCGGCTTCGAGGACATCGCTTCCGCCCAGACCAATCAGGGCAAGAATGCGTCGTCCGGGGCTCCGAGCAACCCAAGGATCACGATCAAGGGACGAATCACGGATGACCACGACGAGCCTCTCCCCGGAGCCAATGTGCTCGTGAAAGGGACATCCATCGGAACCTCCGCGGATGTGGACGGAAACTATTCTTTGACATTTCAGCGTAGTCCTGGCAAACAGGATGTCCTGATATATTCATTCATCGGAACAGAGTCGAAGGAGTACAATGTCAGCACCTCGACAAGGCTGAATGTGCAGCTGAAGACCTCCAGCCTTGACGCAGTGGTGGTCAACGGCTTCTACACGCAGACGAAGGAGACCTTCACGGGATCGGCCACCACGATCAGCGGCGACCAATTGGTCGCGGTGTCGTCGACCAACCTGATGCAGAGCCTCGCGTCTCTGACTCCGGGTATGGTGCTGGTTGAGAACAACGTTGCGGGATCCAACCCGAACGCCGTTCCTTCGATCCTCATCCGTGGTGCCAACACGCTCATAACCAACGAGAGCGAGGAGGGTGTCAACAACCCTCTCATCGTGCTGGACGGAGTCGAGATCAGCATTCAGGAACTCTACGATCTGGATATGTTCGACATCGAGCGAATTGATGTGCTCAAGGATGCCTCCGCGACTATCCTTTACGGAGAGAAAGGCGCCAACGGTGTCATTGTCGTAGAAAGGAAGCGCTCCGAGGAGGGAAAACTTAGGTTGAGCTACAATTTCGTGCCGCGTTTCAGCGTGCCGGACCTCAGCTCGTTCAACCTTTGCAGCCCTGCCGAGAAGCTTGAGGTCGAGAGACTTGCCGGAAAATATGACGCGGCGGACGGCTCGATGGACGAGGCCTACGACTACAAGCTCCAGCTTGTGCGCAAGGGCGTGAATCCGGACTGGCTCCACGCTCCGCTCCGTGTGCCGTTCAGTCACACACACTCCCTTGCCTTGAGTTCAAGGGGAGAGAAACTGGAGTATCGCGCGAACGCCAATTTCGGTGACACCTACGGAGTCATGAAGGGTGACAACAGAAGGAACCTCGGCGTGAACTTCAGCCTGAACTACCATCTGCGCAACAAGCTGACCTTGTCCTACAAGAACAGCTTCTCGCTGAACCGCAGCATCGATTCCCCTTACGGAAGCTATGCTCAGTACTCAAGGATGAACCCTTACCTTCCGATGAAGGACGAGGATGGGGAATATTACAAGTACTACACTTTCAATCCGTTCAGCACATCCGGGACGAAGGTCTCCAACCCGCTTTACGAGGCCACGCTCTCAAGTTTCAGCAAGTCGCAGACCCAGTCCTGGACGAACTCCCTGTCAGGAAGATGGAACATCACCAAGGAACTCTATGTGACCGGTCAGGCCAATCTTGGACTTTCCTGGAGCAAGGCCGACACCTACGAGTCTCCGGATATGGCGAAATACGAGAACAGCAAGCTGGCTGACAAGGGACGCTACAGCCTCGCGACCGGCAACGGCCTCTCCACCGACGGCAAGATCGTCATCAACTATGGTAAGTCTTTGGACACCAAGGGCTCGATGTTCCGCATAAGCGCCGGCAGCAATATTCAGTACAGCAGGAAGCAGAACGCCTCGTTCATCGCCACAGGCTTCATCAAGGACGAGCTGTCCGACCTGTCGTTCGCCCTCAGCTATCCGACCGGCCACCCTTCCGGCTCGGACAAGGTCTCCACGGGAGTCGGTGTGTTTGCCAACGCCAACTTCAGCCTTTGGAACAGATACTTCGTGGACGGATCCTACAGGGCCTCAGGCTCTTCCAAGTTCGGCTCACGCAACAGTTTCGCCCCGTTCTGGGCGTTCGGAGCCGGCTGGCACCTTCACAACGAGAAGTTCATCAAGGACAATCTTCCTTGGCTCAACACCTTTACATTCAGGTACTCTATGGGTTACACCGGCAGCGTCTCGTTTGACTACTACCAGGCCCGTACAGTCTATCAGTACGATTCCAAGTACCAGTATGTCTCTGGAATCGGCGCGCTGCCTAAGCAGATGGGCAATCCTGACCTCAAATGGCAGAGGACCTTCAACAACAACTTCGGAATCACGGCGGCCTTCCTGGACAACAGGTTCAACCTGTCGTTCGACTTCTACTCGAACACGACATACGATATGCTGATGCCTGTGACCCTTCCGCCTTCTGTCGGAACAAGTTCGATGAACGTGAACTTCGGCCAGATGAACAACAAGGGTCTCGACCTCTCTGTCTCCGGTCAGATCATCAGGACAAAGGATTTGTTCTGGAGTATGACCCTCACCGGCGGTCACGTGATGGACAAGATCCAGAAGATTTCCGATGACATCAAGGATGACATCACCAACCCTTACGACAGCTCCAAGCCGAAGATTCTCCTGCAGGAGGGCGGCTCGCAGTACGACATATTCGCTATGCGCTCGGCAGGAATCGACCCGGCGACCGGAAAGGAGATATTCATAAAGAAGAATGGTGAATACACCTACGACTACGATGAGAAAGAGAGGGTCGCAGTCGGCAACACCAACCCTATCCTGCAAGGCTCGTGGATGAACACCGTCAGGTACAAGGGCTTCTCCGTCAGCATCGCCACGTCCTACACCTTCGGAGCCGACTACTACAATTCGACGCTCCAGAACAAGGTGGAGAACATCAACGCTGAATATAACGTTGACCGCCGGGTGTTCACCGACCGTTGGAAGCAACCAGGTGACCACACCCGTTTCCTCGGAATCGGCACGTCCACAAGCACTTCGATGTACTCGGAAAGGTTTGTCGAGAAGCGTAACGAGCTGTACATCTCCAGCATTCAGGTTATGTACGACTTCGCGCCTAAGGCGATCACGAGGCTCGGCCTCCGCAAACTGGCCGTCGGCTTCGGACTTTCAGACATCGCCCACATCTCGACCGTCAAGTTCGAGAGGGGAACCAGCTACCCGTACTGCCGCGGAATCAACCTGATTTTCCGCCCGACATTCTAAACAAGGAGGAAAGACAATGAAAAGCAAGATAATATTCACGACAATAATCGCCGCCGCGCTTGCGACCGGATGTGACAAGTTTCTCGATGTCCATCCTAAGGGCGAGAAAATCAATATGTTCGAGACGGCCGAGGAATATGAGGACGCTCTCTATGGAGTTTACAGCGAGCTGACGGGAAGCAACCTTTACGGTCAGCATCTGATCATTCTCCCGGAGGTTATGAGCCAGAACTTCACCACCTCGGACTACAAGTACGCCGAACTGGCCGAGGGAGAGATGACCTCCAGCGGCTCGACTTCCACGAAGAAGGAGATCTGGAAGGATGCCTATGAGGCCATCAACCACATCAACAACATCGTTGAGCACGCCGAGGACGACATCGACACCTACAAGCATTCCCGCCTCTATCTCGGTGAGGCGTTGGCTTTGAGGGCTTTCGTGCACTACGAGGTTCTCAAGTTGTTCGGTCCTCCGTACTGGGCTTCCGACAGCGAGAAGAAGACCACCATCCCTTACGTGACGAAATATTCATTCGACATCTCGCCGCTCCTTTCCTACGATGAGGTGTGCCGGAATATTCTTGAAGACCTGAAGAGGGCTGAGGAATATCTCGATGAGGATGAGACCCTTGTCCCTGCCGAGAGAAGCAACACGGCATTGGCTTTCACGGATGCGAGGATAGCGCACATCAACCTTTACGCCGCTCAGGCCTTGATGGCGAGGGTGTATTGGAGTATGAACGATATGGACAACGCCGAGGCTTACGCCCAGAAGGTGATCTCCAGCGGCAAGTTCTCTTTCCGTCCGACCAGCGCGTTCGTGCAGCCGGACAACGGGACCTTTGACCTGAACGAGACGATCTTCGGACTCTACATCAACGATGAGAGCGCGATGATGAAGAAGCTGAACATCAACGGTACAGGAGCTTCTTCCGCCCTTGTCCTGGCGCCTGGCTACGCCTCTATCTACGAGAAGGACAGCGGAGCGTCGACCGACAACAGGCTTTCGGCCTGGTTCGATGTCTCATATTCATTGTGCCGCAAGCTTGTGAACAACTGCTTCATCTCGGAGGACAACTCCTACAGCGGGAAGTCGATCCTTGGCTATGATATTCTTAGACTTCCTGAGATGTACTACATTGTCGCCGAAGCCAACATCGACAAGGATCCGGCGAAGGCGGTGAAGTATTTCGACGAGGTTCTGAAGTCAAGGGGCCGCGAGACGTTCGAGGAGAGCGGCACCGCGCTGACCCGTGACCTGCTCTTCGAGGAACGCCACAGGGAGTTCTACTGCGAGGGGCTTACCTGGATGGATATGAAGAAGGAGAAGAAGGACATCACGACCGTGTCCGGCAAGACCCTCCACGGCGACCTTGCGTCCACCTACACGCTGACTGTTCCGGACGAGGAACTGGAGTCGAGGAAAAATATTAATAACTAAATGAATATGAAGAATATAATATATCCGGTCATCGCGTTTCTGCTTTTCCTCACTTCCTGCAACGGAACGTGGATAATGTACGACACCGACCAGAATGACCACATCTATTTTCAGGACCGGCAGCAGGTTCTGATCAAGTCTTTCGCCCTTCTGGCAGACGATGAGATTGACGTTGAGGCTCCTGTCTGTATTATGGGAACCGTCTCGGACCAGGACAGGCCTTTCAAGCTGGAGAGCGTCCCGAGTGAGGAGGGCGACACGATAGTCTTCGGCGGCATCACCTATCCGGTGATCTCCGCCAGGGAAGGCGTTGATTTCGAGGTGGGGGACTGTGTGCTTCCCGCCGGAGCGACTTCCACAAAAGTCTCCGTGAGACTTAAACGTCAGCCGGAGATGAAGGAGGGGGCCTATGTGCGTGTCCACCTGAGACTTGTCCCGTTCGAGAATTTCGAGCCTCTTCCAGCTGACAGCTCAAGCTCGCAAAGCATCAAGACACCTGATTTCCAGGTCTATGTCAACGACGGTGACCCGGCCTGCCCGTCCTGGTGGAAACCGACCGCCAAGGCCGATCCGGGCTGGGACTATGACCTCGGCAACTTCTATCCGGCGAAGTTCAGGATGCTCCTCGACCTCTTCCACAAGACCGCCGAGACCAACCCTGTCTTCTATGAATATTGTGTCGCACACTACGGTGAGAACCTCGACGCGGAGCCGAGCTCAGACAACAACAATATGCTGAAATTCTGGCGTCAGACCTATATGTCAGCCTGGGCGGGCTCGGTGTTCTGCCCTCTATACGAATATTACGAGAAGTACTATGCCGAGCATCCTGACGACCCTAACTTCGAGGTTATGGGCAGCGACAAGGTCAACATCAACAACCGCATCGGCTGGGGTGACCCGCGCAGCGGCAGATATGGTTTCCTCAATTAATCGGAGAATAAAGAAATGAAAAGAATATTCCAATTTTTGTCAGCGGCGGCTCTGCTCTCCGTGGCCGTGTCCTCCTGCTGGAAGATCGACGAGGGAGACACAGTTGACCTTGCGCCGATCGAGTTCAAGGTCGCTTCGGACACGATCAACGCCGACCTTGGCGTGGAACTGAAATACGAGGGACTCACCGTCAAGAGTGACCGTGAGGTCTCCTACGAATGGTCCTACGGACAGCCGGCCGACGGCAAGACGGTCGCCGACCACATCTTCAAGACGGGGACGATCGAGAACGTCTCGACCTCGCCTACAATCGACTATACTTTCACCAAACTGGGTACATTCATCCTTCGGCTCAGGGCCGACAACGGGGAAAGCATCCAGTACAAGTACTTCACACTGAACGTGAACTCGGGGTATGACGAAGGTGTCACCATCCTGAGCAACGGGGAATCCGGAGACGGTCACCTGACCTTCATCAAGACGCTCACTTCCGAGGAGGCCACCGCCGGAAAGCAGGAGGTTTTCCCTGACGTGTTCTCGTCCATCAATCCCGGACAGACACTACGGAACGGAAAAGAGTTGTTTATGTCCAACGCCACGGTCAAGAAAGTGGACTACTCCGGCCTTCTGATAGCCACCGATGACGAGAACGGTACGATGTGGCATATGGAGGCCAAGACATTCCAGCTGTTCAAGAAATCAAGTATGCTTTCGGCCGGCTCACGGTTCAAGGCGTTCGGCGGCGAGCTGGCCTCATCGTCCGGATTCGCGGCGTTCATCCTCGGTGAGAACTCGCACATCTACCGCTACGATATGATGATGGGTGACTACACCGATATGATCGACATCAAGCCGATGACGGGCATATTCGGAGGAGTCTCTCGCAAGACCGCCAACGATGCCACGATCCGCTCGCCGTATTTCCGCAACTCTGACAGCCTCGCCGTCAGAAGAACCGCCTCCGCCGGAACCGTCTATTACACTCTCAGCGGCTATGAGGTTGTGAATATGGCCACTCTGCGGACCGCGAAGACCAACTCTCTCTATGTCCTCTTCAGAAGCAAGACGAATCCTGATGAATATGTCATCAAGAACACCGATGGCATCGGAGGTTCAGGGGCCTTGAAGACTTGGGGAAGCACCGTCACGTTCACGACCGGTGATTTGAAGATGGACAGTGACTGCAAGTTTGTCGGCACGAAGAACTCGGCTGATGTGTACTATGTCTATGACAATGCTGTTTACCGTTGGTCTCTGATCAGCGCTCCGGTCTCCAAGCCGGCGATAACCCTTCCTGTCGGTGAACAGATCCGGGACATCGCCACCAACTTCCTTGGCAAGGACAAGGGGGACAACGGAGAGGATCTGCTCTACATCGCTACCTACAATCCGTCCAGATCGGGAGAGAAGAAAGGCAGCCTGTACGTTTACAGATTCTCGGACGACACCCTCGTGAAGTCCTACGAGGGCATATTCTGGGATCCCGCTTCGGTAATGTATAAATATCGGGTGAACTAAACTGATAATCAATAACAATAAAGAAATATCTATGACAAAAAGGAGTATTATCCTGACTTTGATCGCCGCCGCGCTGTTGGTCCCGTCCACAGACGTGGCAGCGTCCGTGTTTAAGAAAAAGAAGAAGAAAAAGGCTCAGACAGAGGCAGTCGCGGCTCCAAAACCGGCTCCGAAGAAGAAACAGACCCCTTACGAGAAACTGATGAAGGAGGTCGCTGATTCGGCCTGCGGAAAGACTTTCAATCTCTATCGCACGTCCAAGGACAAGATCTATATGCGCTTTCCAAGGAATATGATGGGACGCAGGATGCTTGTGGGCAGCACGATCACCGCCACGAGCAATCCGGCCTATCTGAACGTCGGGTATAAGTACGTGAAGCCGACATATTTCCAGATTGACCTCAAGGACAGCCTTGTGGTGCTGACTGTTCCGGGCACGAACGCCACGAGTTCCGATCCCGGGATGCAGGCCGCCATCGAGCGCAACTATATTCCTAAGGTCTTGAGAAGGATCGCCGTGCAGGCAACGAGCAAGGACAGCTCGGAGGTTATCTTCGAGGTGACTCCGCTTATCAATTCGGTTGCGCCTAAGGGAAAGGACTTCTCCCTCACTAAGGCGGCTGACGAGAAATCCACCTGGTTCAGCGATCTCAAGGCATTCAGTGACAACGCTTCCGTGAAGGTGCATTCCAATGTGGACTTCACGAAGACCTTCCTGATGCTGAAAGGCAAAGTGGGATCCGGCTCGATGGCCTACACGGTTTCGTTTATGCTGCTTCCGGAGAACCCGATGCCGGCCCGTGTGCAGGATTCGAGGATCGGAGTGTTCCCTGTCGGCCCGGGAGAGGGAAGTGTCAAGTACAATCTCACCTCCGCCGAGGATGGCTTCAAGGGCTATGTGCTGGCCTCCCGCTGGAGACTTGAGCTCTCCGACACGACCGCTTGGCGCAAAGGCCAGAAGGTAACGGTCAAGAATCCGATTGTCTGGTACGTGGACAACTCTTTCCCGGAGGCTTGGAAGGCTCCGATCAAGGTGGGCGTCCTCGCCTGGAACGACGCTTTCGAGGCCATCGGACTGAAGGACGTGATGCAGGTTCGTGACTTCCCGACCGCCGAGGAGGATCCTCAGTTCGATCCGGACAACCTGAAATATTCCTGCATAAGGTATGTCCCTGACGCGACGATGAACGCTATGGGACCGTCTTGGGTGGATCCGGTGACCGGTGAGATTCTGAACGCTTCCGTGCTTGTGTATAACGATGTCATCAAGCTCATCAACAACTGGCGCTTCGTGCAGACGGCGCAGGTGGACGAGAAGGTCCGTGCCGTGAAGATGCCGCAGGACATCATCGATGAGTCACTTGTCTATGTGATCTCTCACGAAATAGGTCACACTCTGGGACTTATGCACAATATGGGAGCATCTTCGGCCTATCCGACCGACTCTTTGAGGAACGCCGCTTTCACCGCGAAGTATGGCACGACTCCGTCGATTATGGACTATGCCCGCTTCAACTATGTGGCGCAGCCTGGGGACAAAGGCGTCAAGCTTGTGCCGCCATCTTTGGGCGTTTATGATGAATATGCCATCAAGTGGCTGTACACCCCTGTGGTCGGAGCGAAGGACATCTGGGAGGAATATTCCGTCGCGGAGAAGATCATCGACGAGAAGGCCGGCGATCCGCTGTACCGTTACGGGGCGCAGCAGGTTTCCGGGAACGCCGGCTATGGTGTCTATGATCCGAGCGTGAGGACTGAGGATCTCGGGGATGATCCGATCAAGTCCAGCGACTACGGTATCAAGAACCTCAAGTACATCCTTCCTAAGATGAACGGGTGGGTCGGTGCCGAGGACAGCGATTTCACTCACAGGAATGATCTCTACCTTCAGCTGACGAACCAGTACTACCGTTACATCAACAATGTGATGGCGCAGGTCGGAGGAATATACCTGAACAACGTCAAGGAGGGCTCGACGGTCAAGCCATCTGTGCCGGTTTCCAGAAAGGTTCAGAAGGCTTCCTTGAAATGGGTGGTAGGACAGCTCCGCGCTTCCTCGTGGATCAACGACGCTGACGTTACCTCAAACCTGCCGTTGTCGGCTCCGCAGTCCAACAAGATCTGCGCACAGGTGGCGAAGGCTCTGGCCTCGACTGTTCCGGCGAATGTTATGTTGGCCTCTGTGGTTCCTGGCGCGGGCAAGCCTTATACCGTCAAGGAATATTACGATGACCTTTACAATGAGTTGTTCGCCTCTTCGATCGCCGGCCGCAGGCTGACATCCGAGGAAAAGACTCTCCAAAGGGAGGTTCTGACCGCTTCGGCTAAGGATGTCAAGTCGATGCTTGCCAAGTCGTTGGCGGAGGAGCCAGACAGTGATGAATATGTCGCCGAGCCGATGTGGTGCGGATGCGATGACATCAACCTTGGCGAGGGCAAAGGCCCTTACCAGAAAAGCGTAAGCGTCCTTACGATCGATGAGAGTGACGGATGCAGGATCGTGTTCCTGAACAAGGTCAAGGCATTGGCCTCTTCCCGCCGGTCTTCCGCTCCGTCCGAGGACAAGGCTCACTATGAGTACCTTCTCGCCCGTGTCAACGCCGCGCTTCAAAATCAGAAATAATGAAAATTAAACCAATCATAGCGGCGATGGCCGCGTTGGCCGTATCGGCCTGCTCCACCCTGAAGGATGGAGAGTACAACCTTTCGGTGGTGTCCACCGGTGACGGCCACGGCTACTGGTTCGCCAAACCTATCGAGGACGGCGGCAGGGCCAGAGGCTCCCTGATGGCGCAAAGCGCATTCGTGAACGGTGTTCGTGCCGAGAAAGGCGCTGACAATGTCATCCTTATAGATGCCGGGGACAACTTTTTCGGAAGCGGAGCTCCGTTCTACTACAACTATGTGGACACGACTGCCTCCCATCTTTATCCGAGACTGGCATCCTATATGAAATACGATGCGGTCATCGCAGGTCATTCGGATTTCGAGTCCGGCCATAGTGTCTATGACCGTGTCGCCAAAGAGATGAAGAAGGAAGGCATTCCACTTCTGGCCGGCAACGCCTTGTCAGACAGGAATGGCAAGCCATATTTTCTGGCATATTCAATAATAAAGAGAGGAGGTGTCAAGGTTGCGGTTCTGGGTTACACAAATGCCGCGAACGCTTCTTTGATGGATGGAAGCTGCGTCTCCGGCCTCCGTTTCGAGTCGCTTCTGCCTCTGGTTCAAGAGGATGTGGACAAGGTGCGCTCCAAGGAAAAGCCTCAGATTGTGATCGTCGTGGCTCACACCGCAATGGGAAAAGGCGATGGACAGAACCTTGAGAAACAAGGGCTTGACCTGTTCAAGAGCCTTAGGGGAGTGGATGTTGTCGTAACCGGCCACGACCACGCCAACAAGGTGATGAGCGCCGACAGCATCGTGGTCTTGGATTGCGGCAGGACCGGCCAGAACGCCGGTGTCACTGACATCAAGCTCGTAGTGAAAGGAGGAAAGGTCGTCAGCCGCACCTTGGATGCCAGGATGGCCTCCATCAAGAACGAGGAATATGACACCGCTATGGAAGAGGCTTTCCAGTCTGATTACGAAAATGTTCACGGTTTTATGACGAGCGTTGTCGGCGAGATCAAGAAGGACTTGGTTTCCAGAGAGTTCTACTACAAGCAGTGCGACTATATGAACTTCCTGCACGACCTCGCTATGAGCGCCTACCCGGTTGACATTTCCCTTTCGGCGACCCTTCTGATTGACGGGAAAGTCCCTGCAGGAGAGGTCCGTTATCAGGACATCCGCAAGGTCTATCCTTACGAGAACAAACTGGTCGTGCTGAGACTGACCGGCGCGGAGATCCTGAAATACCTTGAGGCCAGTTATGACGCGTGGATCAACACAGTGGCTGAGCCTTACGAGAATGCTCACGTGCTGAAAATCAAGCAGTCCAAGGATTACTCCACCGGCAAGATGGCCTGGAAACTCGCCAAGAGCCCGGCCAACTTCGACTCTGCGGCCGGAATCAACTATACCGTTGATGTGACAAAACCTTACGGTTCGCGCATTGTGATCACCGGAATGGCCGACGGAAGCAAGTTTGAACTTGACAAGGAATATGCCGCCGCGATAACCACTTACAGGTCAGTTGGTTCAGGTGGCCTTCTCAAAGCCGCGGGCCTTACCGACACGAAGTCTGTCGAGGAGCGGATCGCTTACCGTGGACCGGAGTTCAGGACGATTCTCTACCAGTACTTCAAGAAGAACGGATGCGTTGATCCGGCTGTCGTCGGTGATCCAAAGGTCATCGGTTCCTGGAAGTTCATCCCTGAGTTTGCTCCTGCCTCCATCAAGGCTGACATCGAATTGCTTTACGGAAAATAATGAATATATTCGCGTCGATGAAAAAGATAATCCTGAATAACATTGTCCTTGCGGTGGCCGCTCTGCTCGCCGCAGGGACATATTCATTCGCCCAGACTCCCGCTACTCCGGAGCAGAGGCTTGCGGTTGAGGCTGAATATGGTGTCAAGGACGCTGTCGTCAAGTACGATACCCGTTCCGAGATGATGGCCGACAAGAATCTTCTTGGCGGTGAATATTATATGTACCCGCTTGACGAAGTCAGGATCACTCCTGCCCCGAAGGGTTACAAGCCGGTATATATCAGCCACATCGGTCGTCACGGAGCCAGGTACGGCCTCGGAGATGGCGTCTATGAGGCTGTCCGTAAAGTACTTTCGGAGGCGCATTCGGCCGGTAAACTGACTGCGGCTGGTGAGGATCTATATTCCCGTTACGAGAAGTTTTATCCGTCCGTGGCCAACAGGGGTGGAGACTTGACTGTCGAAGGCCAGAAGCAGCATCGGTTCATTGCGGCCACGATGTACAAGGAGTTTCCGGAAGTGTTCAAGGGCAAGACAAGGGCTTCCGTCCTTTCCACGGCTGTGCCTCGTGTGATGCTGAGTATGATGTCGTTTATGGACGAGCTTAAAGGCTTGGACAAAGACCTGACATATTCAGTGGATGCAGGTAGGGTTTATCTGCCGGTCCTTGAGCCGGACGGGGGGCAGAATCCGTACCGGGTCAAGACTCAGATTCCGTCTGAGGCCAAGGCTTCGGCCGCCGAGGTGCAGGCTTCGCTTATTGATCCCAAGGCTTTCTGCTCCAGATATTTCAATGACACAGACTATCTTGAGTCCACGTTCGGGATGTGGCAATTCGAGTCCAATCTCCGCACGGTCGTGGTCGGAATCCAGTGCCTTGACGGTGAGCAGGCTGATAAGTTCCCGGACATATTCACATTTGATGAGCTTTTCGGCATCTGGGAGGTCAGGAATTATAATGGCTACCTCTATATGGGGCGATCGCCTCTGACAGACAACTTCGGCTGCAATAAGAACGCCGCTATTCTTGAGAACATCATAAAGGAGGCGGACAGGGATCTGGCTTCCGGAGAGGTTCAGTTGAGCCTCCGTTTCTCGCACGACACCGCTGTCCTGCCTTTGGTCTCCTATATGCGTCTGGATAATTTCGGGGCGGTTGTGGATGATCCGAAGGAGGTGAAGAATTATTGGAGAAGCGACAAGGTCCCTATGGCCGCCAACCTCCAGCTCATCTTCTACCGCAGCAAGCGTGCCTCGGAGATCCTCGTCAAAGTCCTTTATAACGGCCGCGAGGCCTCCCTCCCGATTCCGCAGGTCGCCCCGTCCTTCTATTCCTGGACCGCCTTCAAGGAATATTACGGGAAGTAGCGCGCCTATGCCTTTTTCTCCGGTGAAGGCCCTGTTTGCCGGACAAACCCGTGATGTGGCACAGTTTCTCCGGTGAGAACCCTATCTACCGGACAAACCCGTGATATCGCACCGTTTCTCCGGTGAAAGCCCTATCTACCGGACAAACCCGTGACGTGGCGCCGTTCCTCCGGTAAAAGCCCTATCTACCGGACAAAACAGTGATATCGTACTGTTTCTCCGGTGGATTGGCGTTTCGGTGGACATTTTTCTTTCAGGTCATTCAGGTTAGGGGCGGCAAGAAAAGTCTCCTTCCTAAATTTTGCACGTTACCAAAATTTAGGAAGGAGACTTTCTCTTGCCCAGTTGGATTATCTGTCAACTCACTATGCTTTGCGTAAAATTTTCCCGAAATATTGCGTTTTCAGAAATATACACTATCTTTGCGTAAAATTTACACAGTAATATGTCCGAAAATAAGAAATATTGCTACAAGTATCCGCATCCGGCGGTCACTACCGATTGTGTGATATTTGGTTATGATGTTAAGGATGGGCTTTCCGTGCTTTTGATCCGGAGGGGACTTGATCCGTACAAAGGCAGCTGGGCTTTCCCTGGAGGATTCATCAGGATGGATGAGGATGCCGAGACTGGTGCCCGCCGCGAGCTGAATGAGGAGACTGGGCTTGATTCGGTTTATGTGGAAGAGTTCGGATGTTTTTCGGAAGTTGACAGGGATCCTCGCGAGCGGGTCATCACTATCGCGTTTTACGCCCTTGTCAGAAAAGCTGATGTGAAAGGCGGGGACGACGCTGAGGCGGCGAGCTGGTTCCCTCTGGATAGGATTCCTCCTCTTGCGTTCGACCACGACAGGATTCTCCGTGTCGCCCTCAGGAAGCTGAAGGAGAAGATTCATTTCGAGCCGATCGGCTTCGAGCTCCTGCCTGAGGTGTTCACAATGCCCCAGCTTCAGAATCTATATGAGTCTATCCTTGAGGTAACCTTCGACAGGCGCAATTTCGCCAACAAGATGCTCAAGCTCGGCATCCTCACCAACACCGGTCAGCGCCCCGCTGGCTCCGGTCCGAAGATCCCCGTAAAGTACACCTTCAACAAAGACAAATACGACGAGATGAAGAGCAAAGGCTTCCGGCTTGAGTTCTGACAACCTTCATCCAATATTGGCGCGACAAGAGGAGCATAAAGAGGCGATTGTGCTCTTGTCGATGTCAAAAATGCATACGACGGCGGCATTTTTTGAATAAAATGCCGCCGTCGTGGTCGTGGAAGGCTTACCAGTAATATAAAGTCCGAACTGTGTCAAATATCCTACCTGGCCTTGGCGAGGCGCTTGAGCTCGCAGTCGGCCTTGATCTTGTCGATTATGGCGCAGACCACCTTGTAGGTCTTGCTGTCCTTGGTGTAGTTGGCGGGGACGGTGAAGTTGACTCGGCCTTGGTGCTGGAGGGTCTTGGCGAAGGCTTTCTTCTTCGGACTGCTCTCGT
>ERZ1026898.17-NODE-17-length-117584-cov-17.849816_pt1 | contig 117584 bp, 98 predicted proteins | sample MGYA00380178_ERZ1026898 | MGnify/ENA primary metagenome ERZ1026898 (study PRJEB33269, sample SAMEA4719814) | human gut metagenome | biome: human-associated habitat; feature: organic feature; material: feces | place: Cameroon | collected 2013-10 ...
AGGTAGTGCGTGGTTGGCGCGCTTGGGCGCGCCCGCACGGCGATTCCGCCGCGCGTCGCCTGTGTGTTTTTCTGTCTTCTAACCGCGCGGCACCTGCCGCGCTCAATGGAAGCCCACTGCAAAGTGACCACGCACTACCTTCTCCCCTCTTCTCCCTATTCTCTACTTTTTAAATATCCGCGGCGGAGATGCACATCACATCGCGTCTCGGCAGGGGCGCAGGCGTGTCGCAGGCGCAAAGGATGGCGCCCTTCAGAACGGGCTTGCCTAGTTTCTCAAGAAGCTGGAAATGCCGTGCGTCATCGCCTTTAGGCGTAGCCGTTTTCTTGCATTCGACGGGATAGAATCCCTCCGCCGTGTCTATGACCAGGTCAACCTCCCGCATGTCGCGGTCCCGGTAGTAGAACAGCGAGTCAAGCTTTTGCCCCGCGTTCCAGTAGGTTTTGATGATTTCGGAGACGCACCAGGTTTCGAAGAACGCCCCTGCCATCGCCCCTGCTTCAAGCGTCTCCGGCGTCGGCCAGTGTGTCAGGTGTGAGCAGAGCCCCGTGTCGAGGAAATACAGCTTGGGCGTCTTGACCAGCCGCGACGTAAGGCTGCTGGCGTATGGTGGAAGCAGGTGGATGATATGTGACGCCTGGAGAATGGCGACCCAGTCCTGTGCCGTCGTGACATCTATGTCTGCGTCCCTGGCCAGTTCGCTGGCGTTCAGCATCTGTCCCGTCCTGGCTGCGCAGGAGCAAATCAGGCGGTAGAAGCGGTTCAGGTCGTGCACCTTCTTCAGATTGCGGATATCGCGTTCAAGATAAGTGCTGACATAGCTGGAGTAGAACAGGTTGCGCTCCTCCGAATCGGCGCCGAGGACTTCCGGGTATGCTCCCTGCCATATCCTGCGGAACAATTCCATTGTCCCGGGGCGCTTGCCCTCCGCCAGCGGAATGGCTGGCGTAAAGGGGATGTTCTCCCGTCCGGCAAGTTCCGCCTGGGAGAGGCCTCCCATGTCGAAGATGCCGATTCGTCCCGCCAGGGAATCGGATACGCCTTTCATCAATTCGAATTGCTGTGAGCCGGTGAGCCAGTACATGCCATTGGTTTTTTCCGGGGAAGCGAACCGCTGTTCGTCGATGACCACCTTGATGTAGCTCAGCAGTTCCGGTACATACTGGACTTCGTCCAGAAGGACCGGAGGAGTGAAGCGGTCGAGGAAGCCTTTCGGATCCTCCTTGGCCAAGGTCCGGAGACCGACATCGTCGAAGGTGACGTATTTTCTGTCCCGCCCGGCAAGTCGTCGCAAGAACGTGGTCTTTCCAACCTGGCGTGCTCCAGTCAGCAGCAAGGCGGGGAAGAAGCGGTCGGCCTTTTCCACGGCTTTTTCAAGATGTCTTTCGATGTACATGGCGCACCCCTTTGGTTTCGGCTGGTTTTGGATTTAATCCTAAATTAGCCGAGATTTCCGGTTTTGCCAGGAAGAAATGGGAAGCACAAAGTAGAGAGTAGAGAGTAGGGAGGAGAAAGTAGTGCGTGGTTGGCGCGCTTGGGCGCGCCCGCACGGCGATTCCGCCGTGCTCAACGGAAGCCCAATGCGTTTAGTAGAGATAAGGGAGGAGAGGGCAGGAAGAAGTGCGTGGCTGGCGCGCTTGAGCGCGCCTCGCACGGCGACTTTGCCGTGCGATCCATATATGTTTTTCTCTCTGTCACCTGCCTGCGCGGCATCATCGTGCCGCGCTCAACGGAAGCCCAATGCGTTTAGTAGAGATAAGGGAGGAGAGGGCAGGGAGAAGTGCGTGGCTGGCGCGCTTGAGCGCGCCTCGCACGGCGACTTTGCCGTGCGATCCATATATGTTTTTCTCTCTGTCACCTGCCTGCGCGGCATCATCGTGCCGCGCTCAACGGAAGCCCAATGCGTTTAGTAGAGATAAGGGAGGAGAGGGCAGGGAGAAGTGCGTGGCTGGCGCGCTTGGGCGCGCCTCGCACGGCGACTTTGCCGTGCGATCCATATATGTTTTTCTCTCTGTCACCTGCCTGCGCGGCATCATTGTGCCGCGCTCAACGGACGCCCACTGCATAGTGGCCACGCACTACCTTCTACCCTCTCCTCCCTTCTCCCTACTCCTAACAATGCTCCATTGGGGGCCAGGTAATCGGGAGCGGGAACGCCCGTCTCCAGAATTGATTGCGGTCATGTGCGACCTCGTCGGGCAGACATGACCCGAAGAGCAATGACACCAGCTTTCTGCGCGACACGGCCAGGTCCGGCTCGTCATCTGTCCGTGTGACATTGACATGGCTGCCGTCTCCGGCGATGGCGGCATGTTCCGTGCCTTCTGCGGCGATGACAATTCGTCCCTCCCACCCCTGCAGCCTTTCCTCGAGCCATGGCGTAAATGCCTGGAGCGTCTTCACCAGGTCATTGATGCGCACCATCTGGGTTTTGTCGTTCTTGAAATACTGTGCGTATTGGTCAAGCATCCTTTCCAGGGGGCCATTGCATTCCGGAGGGGGCAGATATGCGTTTATGGAACCTGTCTGGAGGACGCACCGGACGATTTTCTCGACCCCGCCGACATCCCCGCCGTACTCCAGGATGTCGCGGTTCGAGAGGACCGCGTATGCGAAGGAGCCGTCTGTGTCGTAGAGATAGGTGACACGTCCGGGCTTGATGAAGAGTTGCCTGACTTCCTCGGCGGTGTCGTGGAGGGGCGCGGAGGCGGCGGATTCCCGTGCGGCCTTGATGCGGAGGGTATCCTTTTCGTCACCCAGGTATTCCCTGAAATCCAGGACGCTCGGCTCCGGATTCCACTTTGAGAAGCGCATCAGCGCGGGTTCCAGGCATAGCATCCGGTATGTTCCACCGTGTTCCCACCCATAGTTGCCGTAGCGAAGACGGTCTCCGCTCAGGTAGGAGAGGGGAATGCCGTCGGCGTCCATGTCGGCAATGGCACGGTTCATCAGGGACTGGAAGATGCCCGCGTGGCGGTATTTGGGGTAGCAGTGGACATGGCCGATGCATCCGTACTCAAACTCGGCGCCCCCAAGACGAAGATGGCGCGGGACGAGCACCAGGCCGCCAGCCATCTCGCCGTCGAGGAATGCAATCCGCCAGTAGCCCATCGCCTCCGGGGAGGGATTGACTGTCGCGGGGTCGAAGTCTTCGAAGCGAAGGTGGGCGGGGGTGTGGGTGCGGAAGCTCCAGGCGACCAGGTCGGTGATGCGGGGAAAGTCCGAAGGGAGTCCACGGCGGATTTCAATTCTGTTCTGCATAGGGGAAGGATGTGGGAAGAGGTGGATGATGTATTCTCAGGGAGGTGACTGCCGAGCCACGAAGAGAGGGGAGTTAAACCACGAAATACACGAAATACACGAAAAAACACGAAATGACGTGGGGCTGGGAAAATCAGAACCACGAAGGGACACGAAGGGACACGAATGGGGAGGAAGGAGGGGAGTTAAACCACGAAAAGCACGAAATACACGAAAAATACACGAAATGACGTGGGGCTGGGAAAATCAGAACCACGAATGGACACGAATGGGACGAAGAGGGAGGAGAGGGGGGATTTAAACCACGAAATGCACGAAATACGCGAAAAATTCACGAAATGACGTGGGCAGGGAAAATCAGAACCACGAATGGACACGAATGGACACGAATGGACACGAATGGGGAGAAGAGGGGATTTAAACCACGAAATGCACGAAATACACGAAAAATACACGAAATGACGTGGGGCTGGGAAAAACAGAACCACGAAATGCCTGCATTTCCGAGGGGCAGGATGAAGGCGAAAATGGTGAAGGCTGGCTTTTTGTCAAAGATAGTATCAAAAACCGCGCACGCAGTGCTTCCAGGGGGCGAATCCACCTCCAGGACGCTATATTATGCGTCTTTCGGAATCTATTTACAAATAGGAGATTTGTCCATGAACGAGTCAGAGACAAACGAGTGCCTGGGAGCCCTCCTGGAGCTTTCGATGAACATGATGGAGTTCTGCAAGCGACAGGGAATCGTCCCCATCGGCTGCGCATCCCCCACGGTTGTCCAGGTCCGCGCATCCATGATTGTCGCACATGTCTCCCCGGACGGCGTCACTATCAAGGAACTCGCCCGGCTCCTCCAGCTTTCACAGGGAGCCACCTCCAAGCTGGTGGACCGACTGGTGCACATCGGAATCGTGGACAGGGTGCAGGATTCCTCCGACCGGCGCGCAGTCAAGGTCTTCCTCTCCGAAAAGGGACGGCACTTCTCCGAATTCCACCGTATCCAGGCACGCCACCTGGTCGACAAGTACCTCCCGGAGGTCTCCGAGAAGGACAAGGAGACGTTTCTCAAGTGCGCCGAGACTCTCAACCGCCGCATCTGGGAGGAGCAACTCGCCTGGGCACTGCCATGAGCTCCACAGGGAGGAGTGCCCTGAACCACGAAATGACGTGTCTGAGATGTCTTTGAACCACGAATGGACACGAATGGACACGAAATGGCGTTGTCATAGTTTTTCCCCGGAAAACCATTTTCCCGTGCAATAAAGCGCGACTTGCTCCGTTTTAACGCCGGTTCCCTTATTAATTCCACACGGAAATAAAATCCACAGACAATAAAAATGACCATCTCTTCACTACACCACAGCCACAGCCTCCGCTCCCGTTCCATCGCCTCATTCCTGCTATTTGCGGGTGCATTCGGCGTGGCGTTGCTCCTGCCCGGCAGCCTGTCCGCCCAGATGCCCGGCGGCGGAGGAGCCTCCCTGACCGCCTCCGTGCCAGTCTACACAGTCGTGGAAGGCGAAGACCTCACCACCCGCGACTATGTGGGCAAGGTCCTGTCCAAGGAACTTGTCAACATAGTCCCCCAGGTATCCGGCGAACTGAAGGAAGTCTCCTTCAGCGACGGCGACGCCATCTCCGAGGGGCAGGTCCTCTACCGCATAGACGACGTCAAATACCGTTCGGCCGTCAAGAACTGCGAAGCCAAGGTGGCCGAGTGCCAGGCGAAGCTGGAATACGGCCGCAGCAACCTGGAGCGCACCCGCAAGCTCTTCGAGCGTGAAGTCACCACCCAGGACAACCTGGAGCAAGTCACAAGCGACACGGCGGCCCTCGAAGCCCAGCTTGCCGGCGCGGAGGCCGCCCTCGTCTCCGCCCGTGAAGACCTTGACAACTGCGTCATCACCTCCCCCATCTCCGGCCTGGTGGGCGTCACGAACATCACCCGCGGCAACTACGTCACCCCATCCTCCGGCACCCTCGTCACCGTCTTCCAGGTCAACCCCGTCCGCGTCAGATTCTCCGTCAGCTCCGCCGACTTCCTCTCCTTCGGCGGCAACCTCGACGACTTCCGTAAGAACTGGCAGTGCACACTCACCCTGGCGGACGGACGCGCGTATCCAGCCGTCGGCAAGATGGAACTGGTGGACTACAAGGCCAACCCCAACACCGACACGGTACAGCTCTTCGTCATATTCGACAACCCCGACCTCAAACTCATCCCAAACACCACCGTGACCGTCCACTTCTCGAGACTCACCGGCGACAAACGCCCCGTCATCCCGGTGACGGCGCTTCTCTTCGACGCCGACGGCGCATACGTGTGGCTCCTTGACCAGTCGGACAAGGCCGTCAAACGCCACATCCTCCTCGGAGGCACCGACGGCGAAAGCCATGTCGTCCTCGACGGATTGAACATCGGCGACAGAATCGTCTCCGACGGCACCCATAAGGTCATCTCCGGCACGACAGTCCAGGACAGCGGCGTGCGCGGGAAGTAGCGACCCCCGTGGCCGGCGCCTCTCCATCCACCCCACACCCTTTCCTTGTCGGAAGACAAGCAACCCTCATGAACACGGCGCATCCCTGCCGCCGCCTATAAGGACAATCCATGTTTTCAAAATTCTTCATTGAGCGGCCCCGCTTCGCAATCGTCATCAGCCTGGTGCTGGTGCTGACAGGCATCGTCTCCATGGTCAGGCTTCCCGTGGCCGAGTATCCAGAGATTGCGCCGCCGCAGCTATATATCTTCTGCAGCTACACCGGCGCCAGCGCGGATGTGGTCATGCAGACCGTCGCAACCCCCATCGAAGACCAGATCAACGGCGTGGACGACCTCCTGTACTTCTCGTCCACCTGCAGCAACGACGGCGGCTACTCCTGCGTGGTCACCTTCAAAAGCGGCACCGACACCGACATCGCCATGGTCAATCTCCAGAACGCCGTCAAGCGCGCGGAGTCCAAGCTTCCCTCAGAGGTCACCAAGACAGGCGTCAACGTCATGGAGCGCGGCAACGACTTCCTGGCGATGTTCGTCTTCCTGACCGACGGCACCTCCATGACCGTCCCGGAGCTTGACAACTACATCAGCAACAACATCAAGGACGCCGTCGCCCGCATTGACGGCGTCTCCTCCGCGGAAGTCTTCTCCGACGGGGAATACTCCATGCGAATCTGGCTCAACCCCACCAGGATGGCCGGCCTCAACATCACCGTGGCGGATGTCATCAGCGCCATCGGCGCCCAGAACCTCCAGGCCGCCGCCGGGTACATCGGCACCGAAAAGAGCAACCCGTATGTCAACTACAAGCTGAATGTCACCGGACGCCTTGCCACCAAGGAGGAGTTCGAGGAGATAGTCCTCCGCCGCGGCGAGGACGGCAGCCTTGTCTGCATGCGTGACATAGCCGAGGTTGAGCTGGGGCGCACCAGCTACTCCACCCGGGCGGTATTCGACGGAAAGGAGGTCGTCCCCCTGGCGGTCTTCCGTAATCCCGACTCCAACGCCCTCAGCACCGTCAAGCACGTGAAGGCGGAGCTGGAGAACTGGAAGAAGCTCCTGCCCGAAGGAGTCACATACATGACCGCCTTCGACCCCACCGAATTCATCAGCATCTCCATGAAGGAGATCATCATCACAATCATCATGGCGCTGGCACTGGTCGTCCTCATCACCTGGGCGTTCCTGCAGGACTGGCGGGCGACACTCGTCCCGTCAATCGCAATCCCAATCTCCCTGCTGGGGACATTCCCGTTCATGCTGGCATTCGACTACAGCATGAACGTGCTCACAATGTTCGGACTTATCCTGGTCATCGGTTCACTGTGCGACGACGCCATCGTCGTGGTGGAGAACTGCCATTCGCTGATGGAGCGGGAGGGACTGTCCGCAAAGAAGGCCGCCCTCAAGACAATGGACCAGATCACCGGAGCCATCATCGCCACCACCCTGGTCACCGTCGCGTGCTACGTCCCGCTGGCATTCTACGGAGGCATGGTGGGAAACATCTACATCCAGTTCGCGATGACGATGTGCATCTCCCTGTGCCTGTCAACCCTGGTGGCCATGACACTCTCCCCCGTGATCTGCGCATATCTGCTCAAGCCGCCACGCAAACAGCCCGCATGGTATTTCAAGCCATTCAACTGGACGCTTGACACTAGCCGAAGCATCTATATCAGGTTCGTCAAGCTCCTCGCAAGACGGAGCGTCCTGACTGTCGTCCTCTTCGCAGCAATGCTGGCTTTCGCATATTTCCTCTTCGGACATACGAGAAGCTCGTTCCTGCCCTCCGAAGACAAGGGGACTATCCTCTGCAATATCGAACTGCCACTCGGCGCGACACAGGCCAGGACAAATGCCGCCGTGGACGAGTTCAGGCGCTCGGTCGAAGGCACCCCCGGCATCGAGCACACTACCTTCGTCACAGGACGCTCCATGATCAGCGCCAGCGGCGAAAATGTCGCCATGGGCATCATCAAGCTGGAGCACTGGGACAAGCGCAAGACCCGCGAGACCCAGCTGCAGGCGGTGGTTTCGGAAATCCAGAAGCGGACCGCGCACATCGCCGAAGCGCGGGTCAGCTGTTTCGTCCCACCCGCCATCCAGGGGCTCGGCGCCACAGGCGGCGCAACATTCCAGTTGTGCAGCTATGCGGCGGGAACCGACATGACGAAGCTCTCCGACGCGGCAAAGGAACTCAGCATGAAGCTGATGCAGGACCCAAGAATCGGGTATGCACTCTCTTCGTTCAATGCGGAGACGCCACAGCTGCAGCTGGACATCGACAGGAAGAAGGCGGAGTCGCTGGGGCTCTCCGCAAAGACCATCTTCAACGCCCTCCAGGGCAACTTCGCGTCAATCTATGTCAACGACCTGACTCTCAACGGCAGCAACTACGAGGTGAAGATCCAGTCGCCGGCCGACTACCGCAAGTCCCTTGAGAACATCCGGTCGCTCCAGGTCTGCAATACGGTGGGGGAGATGGTGCCCCTGTCGTCCATCGCCACTGTGAGATACACTGTCGGCGCAAACCAGGTCACCCGTTTCAACAAGAACGCCTGCGCGGAAATCAATGTGGGCGGCGCCGGAGGCGTGAACTCCAGCGAGGTCATCAAGATCGTGGAATCATATCCCCTCCCCGAAGGGTACAAGATCGAATGGACTGGACTGAGCTACCAGGAAAAGCAGAACGAAGGAAGACTCTGGTTCCTGATGGCAATGGCTCTGACTTTCGCCTATCTCTTCCTCGTGGCACAGTATGAAAGCTGGTCTATCCCGATTTCAGTCATGCTGACGGTGGCCACCTCGGTCACCGGAGCTCTCATCGGACTCTGGTTCTGCGGATCCGCACTGGGAAAGGCAATGGGACTGGCTGAGTACTCGACGCTTAGCATCTACGCACAGCTGGGAATGGTCATGATGATCGGACTGACCGCAAAGAACGCCATCCTCATGGTGGAGTTCTCGAAGCAGGAGCGCGAGGCGGGCAAGAGCATCTTCGACGCGGCAGTCAACGGCGCGGGAATGAGATACCGCGCAGTCCTCATGACCGCATGGAGCTTCATCTTCGGTGTCATGCCACTGGTCTTCGCATCAGGAGCAGGAGCGGGAAGCAGACAGGCTATCGGCATCACAACATTCTCCGGAATGCTCTTCGCGACTATCGTCGGTATCGTCTTCACACCAGCACTCTATGCTGTCGTGGAATGGCTACGCGAAAAAATCAAGGGACTCCTGCACTGGAACGAAAGGTTCAGCTGAAATGGGGGAGGTAGGGAATAGGGAGGAGAAAGGAGGGAGAAGTGCGTGGACACTATGCAGTGGGCGTCCGTTGAGCGCGGCAGATGCCGCGCAGGTAGGTGACAGAGAGAAAAACATATATGGATCGCACGGCAAAGTCGCCGTGCGAGGCGCGCCCAAGCGCGCCAGCCACGCACTACCTTCTTCTCCCTCCTCCCTTCTCCCTACTTTGGACGCCCACTGCATAGTGTCCACGCACTACCTTCTTCTCCCTCCTCCCTACTCCCTACTTTAAGGAATATATTAACCCTGGTTGTGGTCTCCTGTGGGTTCCCGCGTTTTCTGGTTTTGTTATAACATCTTCCATTTCAGGCACTTAGAATGTATTGGTATATAAAGTATCCCTTGATAGTGATTTTAGTCCTGTGTCTTTTGGGGATCACAGGCTTCATCTGGCGTTCCTGCGACCGCAGGATTCCCGAGAAAGAGACAGGCGGCCCTGGTGGCGGCGAGGAAGTCGTTGTTCCTGGCAAGCCGGTAGTCGTCCAGCCTCCTGTGGAGGTTCCTGGTGGAGATGGCGGGGTAGTTGCTCCTGTGGTCCAGCCGGTTTCCGCGGATGTTGAGAAGCGTTTTACCGTTGCCCTGAATCAATTGGAGCGCGGGAAATTGGAGGCGGCCCGTCAGATTGCGCGTCAGATATTGAAGATGGAGGGCGTAGTGGAGTACGATCCCACCTGGCGTCGTGCCGTCAAATTGATAGACGACATAGACAAGCGTCTCATGAACTCCTCCGCTCCGGCGGCGGAGAAGAAGTTCTACCGTGTAGTGAAAGGCGATTCCCTGGCGAAGATAGCGAGCCGGAACTACACGAGCATTGGCGCCCTCATCAGGTGCAACGAGAGCCTTCGGCGTGACGACGGGCGCGACCCGATCATCCGTCCCAGCCAGACCTTGAGCTACATCCAGGGCAACTGGTCCATCAAGGTATCGAAGCAGCAATACCTGTTGATTCTCTATTTGGACGGGGAGGTCTACCGTGTGTGGCAGGTAGGGATTGGCAAGGAGAACCGGACTCCTGCGGGGAACTTCCTGATTACCGAGAAGCTGGTCGATCCCGCATGGACTCCCCCGGGGAAGTACATACCCTCCGGGGATCCTGAGAACGTCCTTGGCACGAGATGGCTGAAGTTGACGCCGACCAACGGCACCGACCCGAGCCTTGAGGGGTACGGGATTCACGGCACCACCGAGCCCGAGACCGTGGGCACGAGCTGCTCTGCGGGCTGTGTCCGTCTTCGCAACGAAGACGTGGAGGAGTTGTACGACTTCATCCCCGCCCCTGGCGGGTCTACTCCTCCCGTGCGTGTTCTTATTGAGGAGTAGCCTTTTCATGTCCGAGGGAAATCTGGATTTTTCCGAGCCTTTGCTGGAATTGGTTCACCGTGCTGATTCGGTGAAGCGTTCCTTCCAGCAGCGCGGGCTCCATCTGGACTCCGAACTGAAGGAGCTCTTCCAGAACATCCAGGAAGTCGAGGAGAACTTCCAGCGGAGCCTGACACCCTGGCAGCGGGTCAGGTTGGCACGCCATCCGCTGCGGCCGCATCCGCAGTTCTTCTGCAGGATGATCTTCACGGACTTCATGGAACTGCATGGAGACAGGCGGTACGGGGACGACTGGGCCGTGGGCGGGGGCTTCGCCCTCCTGGGGAACCGCCCAGTCATGGTGATTTTCACCCGCAAGGGGCACAACCTGGAACAATACCTCCTGAACCACTTCGGCTGCCCCGAACCCGAAGGATACCGGAAGGCGCTCCGCCTGATGAAACTGGCCGAAAAGGCAAGATGCCCCATCATCACCCTCGTGGACACCCCGGGGGCATATCCAGGGATTTCCGGCGGCGAAAGGCATATCGGGGAGGCCATCGCCGTGAACCTGAGGGAGATGTTCCGCCTGACCGTCCCAGTCGTCTGCGTGATTACGGGGGAGGGAGGCTCCGGAGGCGCACTTGGGCTCGCAGTCGGAAACAAAGTCCTGATGCTGGCAAACGCATACTACTCCGTCATCACCCCTGAAGGATGCGCGGCAATCCTGTGGAGAGACGAAACACGCACCGCGGACGCGGCAAAGGCACTCAAGCTCACCGCGGACGACCTGCTGAAATTCAAGATCATCGACGAAGTGATTCCAGAACCCCTCGGCGGCGCCCACTGCAAGCCCGGGGAGGCCGCAAATATCCTCAAGGCGGCGCTCATCAGAATACTGAAGCCGCTCTGGAAGAAGTCGCCGTCCAGACTCAAGGACGACAGATACGAGAGATTCCGGAAGATCGGGGTCTTCAAGGGCTAGGCGTCGTCCGTGCGCGGCTTTCGTCCGTCGTTTTCATGTCAAAGCATGCCAACGACCGACAATTCCTCCTTGCGATATTATCTTACCCCGCGCGACCGCATTGGGTTACGCGCCGCGTTGTTTTTTTGTGGGTGGGGGATTCAATTGCCTGTGTCTCCTTTCCCCCGTCCCATTGCAGACCCTCCCTTATTCTCCAGTTTTTATATTGTTCTGATTTTTCATGGATCAGTCGAAGATTCGCAACATTGCCATAATCGCGCACGTTGACCACGGCAAGACCACCCTGGTGGACCAGCTTTTCAAGTTCAGCGGCATGTTCCGCGACAACCAGAAGGTCGAGGAGTGCATGATGGACTCCAACGCCATTGAACGTGAGCGTGGCATCACCATCACCAGCAAGAACGGCTCCTTCAGATACAAGGACTACACCATCAACATCATCGACACTCCCGGACACGCCGACTTCGGAGGCCAGGTGGAGCGTGTCTTGAAGATGGCGGACGGCGCCCTGCTTCTGGTTGACGCGCAGGAGGGCCCCATGCCCCAGACCTTCTTCGTCCTGAAGAAGGCCCTTTCCCTTTCCCTTCCTATAGTGGTGGTCATCAACAAGATTGACAAGCCGGCGGCCCGTCCCTACTGGGCTGTCGACCAGGTCTTCGACCTCTTTGTCAGGCTCAACGCGCCGGACGAACTCCTTGACTTCCCGGTGGTCTACGCCTCCGGGCGGGACGGGTGGTCTGTCGACAACCTTGACGACGAGCGCAAGGACCTTGGCCCCCTGTGCGAGCACATTGTCAAGGACATTCCCGCGCCCCAGGGGTCTCCCGACGGTCCCCTGCAGATTTTGATTTCGACCCTTGACTACTCCCCCTACCTTGGCCGAATCGGCATTGGCAAGATTACCAGCGGCAAGATTGACATCAACCAGGCCACCGCGGTCGCCATGCGCGACGGCAGCCTCAAGACCGCCCGCATCGCGCAGATCTTCCGGTTCGAGTCCAACAAGAAATACCAGGTCAACGAGGCCAGTTGCGGCGACATTGTCGGGATTGCCGGGATGAACGACGTGACCGTGGGGTGCACCTACACCTCCCCCGACAATCCGATTCCGCTGCCCCCGATGCCGATTGACCCCCCGACCATCTCCATGAACTTCCTGCCCAACGGGTCTCCCTTCGCGGGCCAGGAGGGCACCTACGTGACCAGCAGCCATCTTGAGGCACGGCTTCGCCGCGAGACCATGTCCGACGTTGCGTTGCAGGTCGTGCCGCTTGGGGTGGGGCAGGGCTTCACCGTCTCCGGCCGCGGCGAACTCCACCTGTCGGTCCTGATTGAACAGATGCGCCGCGAGGGGTACGAGATGGAGTGCACCCGCCCCGTCGTGATCTTCCAGACCGGCCCCAACGGCGAGAAGCTGGAGCCCTACGAGGAGCTGACCGTCGACGTCGACCAGAATTTCGTGGGTCCCGTCATGGAGAAGCTTGGCCTTCGCAAGGGCCGCATCCAGTCGATGGACACCGACAACGGGATGGCGCGCATCGTCTACCTGATTCCGACCCGTGGCCTTTTGGGGTACCGTTCCGAGTTCATGACCGACACGAAGGGGCTTGGGGTGATGAACTACCTCTTCAGCGGCTACGAACCCTACGCGGGGGAGATTACATACCGCCAGCGCGGCGCCATGGTCTCCATGTGCGCCTGCGACGCAGTCCCGTATGCCCTCTTCAATCTTCAGGAGCGTGGCCGTCTCTTCATCGGCCCGAACACGAAGATATACGCGGGCCAGATCATCGGCGAGAATGCCCGCGAGGGGGACATGATGGTGAATCCCGGCAAGGCAAAGAAGCTGACCAATGTCCGCGCCGCGGGGTCGGACGAGAACATCATCCTCACTCCGCCCGTCCAGATGAGCCTGGAGGACTGCATCAGCTTCATCAACGACGACGAGCTGATGGAGGTGACTCCCAAGAGCATCCGCCTCCGCAAGAAGGTCCTCAAGAAGTGGGGTTGGAGCGGAGGCGACTGAGGGTCGTCGCCGTCCCCCCGGGTGTGCAATGGGCTTTGCGGAGAAACCAGTAGTCGGCGTGGCGGTGGTGAGCTATCGCTCCCCGGGGCGGACCTGCGCCTTCGTCTCCCGGGAGCTGCCGAAGCTACCCTTTGCGTACGAGGCATGCGTCGTGGACGTCGCGTCCACGCCTGAGACCCGGCGCGGCCTGGAGGAGGGCTTGCCCTCGGGCGTCCACAGGCTTTTCTTCGAGGAGAATCTCGGCTACTCCCGCGGGAACAATGCGGCTGCGAGGCTCCTTCGGGAAAAACTGCCCGGCATGAAATACCTCCTCGTCTGCAACGACGACATCCTCTTCGACGGCGACTCCCACCTGGAACGCCTCCTGGATTTCCTTGAGAGCCATCCCGAATGCGGGATAGCGGGACCCTCGGTGCGTGGCGTGGACGGGGCGGAGCAGTCGCCCTGGAATTGCGCGGAGGACCTGGGCGCACGCGAGCGCTGGTTCAGGCGCGTGGCGTCCCCCTTTGGCGGCGATGCGCGGGAGTGCTACGCGGTCCGCGGCTGTCTTCTCCTGGTGCGTGCGGAACCCTTCTTCCGGCTGGGCGGCTTTGACGAGGAGTTCTTCCTCTTCTTCGAGGAGCCGGTCCTTGGGGAGAGATTTCGGCGTGCGGGTCAGACGACGTGGTATATTCCCGGCGCATCGGCGACTCATCTGGGCAGCGCGACCATCAGGAAGGCCCTTTCCAGCTGGAGGATCTACCGTATTTACCGCAGGAGTTTTCTCCTTGTGGCGCGGAAATACTGGGGCTGGTCGTGGCTTTCGCGCGCCACCTGGCCATTCAGGCATCTTCTTTCCAGGCTTACGCGCTCTCTTTTCGGGCGCTAGCACCCGCGGCGCGCGGGCGAATCCATATCCACCATGAAGAATATCTGTCAGAACAAACGGGCATATCACGACTATCAGGTGCTGGAGAAGCTCCAGACCGGCATCTCGTTGACGGGCACCGAGGTGAAGTCCTGCCGCAACGGCGGCATGTCACTGGCACAGTCCTACGTGGCGATTGACGGGAAGGGGAATGCCCAGCTCATCGGGTGCAACATTGCGCCCTACGCCATGGGCAGCTACAACAACCACCCCCCCCTGCGCCACCGCCAGCTCCTTCTGCACAAGAAGGAAATCCGGAAGCTGAAGCGTTCCACCGAGGCCAAGGGGCTCACGATCATCCCCATCGAGGCGTATTTCGACAACAGGGGGCGCATCAAGCTCGACATCGGCATCTGCCGCGGGAAGAACCAGCAGGACAAGCGGGAGTCGATGCGGGAGCAGATGGACAAGCGGGAGGCGGCCCGGGCCATGAAGGGCGGCCGCTGAAGCCGCCGGGGGTGCGTTTTCCGACGCAGGATTTTCATTACAGGAGCAGAGAGCGATCCATGCTTGTTTCCGACTTTGACTTTGATTTGCCCCAGGAGCTGATTGCGCAGCGTCCGCTGGAAGACCGTGCCGCCGCGAAGATGCTGGTCATGGAGCGTGAGGGCGGGCGCCGCGCCACGTCGGACTTCCACCACTTTGCGGAATATCTCCAGCCGGGCGACTGCCTTGTGCTGAACGACACCCGCGTGATTCCCGCGAGGCTCTGGGGGACCCGCCCTGAAAGCGGCGGCCGTGTGCAGGTCTTCATGCTTGAAAGCAGGGGCGGCCGTCGCTGGCAGGCGTTTCTCAAGCCAGGACGCCGCCTTCGCGTAGGCGCCAGGGTGGTGCTTGACGGGGCGGGAAGCGGCCTCACGGTCCTAGAAAAGTCCCCCGACGGCGCGTGCCTCGTCGAATTCGACGACGGCGACGTCCTGGGAATCCTTGAGAAATACGGGAAGACCCCTCTTCCCCCCTATATCACCCGTGAGGCGGAGGAGTCCGACAAGGAGGACTACCAGACAGTCTACGCGGAGCATCCCGGCAGCGTTGCCTGTCCGACCGCGGGGCTTCACATGACGCCGGAGATATTGTCGGAGCTTGAGTCCAAGGGTGTGCGGATTGCCCGTCTCACCCTGCATGTTGGCGCCGGCACCTTCAAGCCCGTCGAGAGCGAGACCATCGAGGGTCATGTGATGCACGAGGAGCGGTACTTTCTGAGCCCCGAGGCCGCCGAGGCCATCAACGGAACCCACCGGGCCGGCGGAAAGGTCTTCTGCCTTGGGACGACCTCCGTGCGCACGGTCGAGACCTGCGCCGACGGCGACACGGGCTTCGTCAAGCCGGGCGCCGGCCGCACGAGCATCTTCCTTTATCCTCCAAAGACGGTCAAGGTCACCGACGGGCTTCTCACGAATTTCCACCTTCCCCAGTCCACGCTGCTGATGCTCGTCTGCTGCCTTGCCCCATACGACCAGGTGATGTCCGCTTACCGCCAGGCCGTCCAGGAGAGATATCGTTTCTTCAGCTACGGCGACTGCATGCTCCTTCTTCCCCCGGGCCGCACGCTCCACGGCTAGGTCTTCCCGCGGTTCAGAGGCGTGCCGTGCCCCATTCACGCCTATTATATTATCATTGATTTCCGCTCCGTCCTTCCTTGCGTCCATCCACCTCCGAGCCTCCATAGAGCCATGAAACTACAGGGTTGCTACACTGCACTTGTCACTCCGTTCCGCGATGGTCATGTCGACTACCAGGCACTGGAGTCTTTGGTTGAGCGCCAGATCGCCGCGGGCGTTTCGGGAATCGTCCCCGTGGGGACGACCGGCGAGTCCCCCACCCTCACGATGGAGGAGCACATCGACGTGATTCGCTTCGTCGCCGAGACGGCGAACCGCCGCTGCCAGATTATTGCCGGCACTGGCGGCAATTCGACCGAGGAGGCGATTTGGCTGACCAAGTCCGTGGCGGAGATGCCCGTGGACGCGACGCTCCAGGTGACCCCCTACTACAACAAGCCGTCGGGCGAGGGCCTTTACAGGCACTTCCTGGCGGTTGCCGAGTGCACCCGTCTTCCGATTGTCCTCTACAATGTCCCCGGTCGTGCCGGCAAGGAGATTCCGTTGGACGTGGTTGGGCGCCTTGCTTCCCATCCCCAGGTTGCCGCAATCAAGGAGGCGGCCGGCAGCGTCGAGCGTGTCAACGCCATTCGCAACATGTGCGATTTGACAGTTCTTTCGGGGGACGACAGCCTTGCGCTGCCGATGATGTCCGTCGGCGCGACCGGTGTAATCAGCGTGCTGTCGAATGTGGCTCCCGAGGCCTTTGTGGAGATGTGCCGCCTGGCGCTGTCCAATGACTTTGCGGGCGCCCTGCAGATCCACAGGCGTTTCTATCCGTTGGCCCACGACCTCTTCCTCGAGGCGAATCCCATTCCCGTGAAGGCCGCGCTGGCGGACATGGGGCTGATTGCCGAGGAGTACCGCCTGCCGTTGTGTGAAATGGGCGCACCCGCCCGGGAAAAGCTCCGGGACACCATGCGGAAGCTGTCCCTTGTCTAAAGGCCGGTTCCAGGCGGAGTCCACATGGGCGAATTCTCAAATACACCTGTTCGCGGGGTCCAGTTCGACTTGGTCGACCTGCCGCCGGAGGGGCTTGACCTGGAGGGCGAAGTGCCCGCGGAGGAGCTCGGACTGGAGGACGAGGACCGAAGGCGCTTCGTCTCCCCAGTCGCATACAAGCTCCACCTGGAGCCAATCAACGGCGGCAACGACATGCTTGTGCGGGGAAGCCTCTCCTGCGAATACGAGGGGGTCTGCGACAGATGCGAAGAAGTCTTCAGGCGGAAAATCGAGACTTCGGAGGTGTGCCACGAGCTTGAGAAGCCCTTCGGAACCACGGTCGATCTGACAGAAGATCTTCGAGAGGATATATTAATGCTTTTTCCCCAGCGACTTCTCTGCCGGGAAGATTGCCGCGGCCTCTGTCCAAGATGCGGTGCGGATTTGAACGAAGGTCCGTGCCAGTGCGAGGACGAGGCTCCCCCCGAAGGGGAGGAGGACGACCCATGGGCCGCCCTGGGCGGCTTCGGCAGCGAAGAGAAGCGTTGACTTCGGAGGGAGCCTCCACCTTGCCGCCGGATTCCAGGGGCGAAGGAGGGAGCATTCCTCCGCGGATTTTTTTGTCTATACAACATAACAACCTCAATCTTAAGGAGTTAGAAAACAATGGCTGTTCAACAGTGCAAGAAGTCCAAGATGCGTGTCCGCCAGCGCAAGGCCCAGATTCGTTATCGTGGTCTTGAGCCCCACACCTGCACCAACTGCGGCGAGGCCTGCCTCCCCCACCGTATCTGCACCGCCTGCGGCTACTACGACGGCAAGCAGGTTCTCCAGATCAAGGAGAAGGCATAGTTCCAGGCCTGATTCATGGAGTCGTCTGGGATGTCCGCCTCGGAGATTCGCATAGCCGTGGATATGATGGGGGGCGACCATGCCCCCTCCGCGACTATAGGCGGCGTGGTCGAGGCGCTTGGGCGTTTCGGCGGCGACTACAAGTATTTGCTGGTCGGTCCCCGGGAGTCCGTGAAGCGCGGGCTTCTGGAGGCTGGCGTTGACGAGGGAGATTCCCGCATTGAGTTTGTGGATGCCCCCGATGTAATCGGGATGGACGAGCATCCGGTCCGTGCGATTCGTGAGAAGCCCCGCAGTTCGATAGTCGTCTCGATGGATTTGGTGAAGTCGGGGCATGCGGAAGGCGTATTCAGTGCCGGCAATACCGGCGCGGCGGTGGGCGCGGCGTTTTTGAAGTGGCGCATGCTTGAGGGCGTGACCCGTCCTGGCATTGCGACCGTCCTTCCCGGCGAGGATTCGCCGTGGGTCCTGATGGATTCCGGCGCCACGGTCGATTGCACCCCGACGGTCCTGATGCAGTTCGCCATCATGGGGAACCTCTATGCACGCGAGGTGCTTGGGGTCAAGTCCCCGAGGGTCGGGCTGCTTTCCAACGGCACCGAGGAGGGCAAGGGCAACCGCCAGGTCCAGGAGGCATACGAGCTTATCAAGGGAGTGGGGGGGATAAACTTCATCGGCAATGTGGAGGGGCATGACCTCTTCCGCGGCGTCGTGGACGTGGTGGTCTGCGACGGCTTCGTGGGCAACATTGTCTTGAAGACGAGCGAGCAGCTTGCCCGTTCCCTGACGAGGATCATCAAGGCCTCCGTGATGAAGAAGGTCGTCTGGAAGCTTGGCGGCCTGATGTGCAAGGGCGCATTCAGCGACGTCAAGCGTGCGACCGACCCTGGCGAGGTGGGCGGCGCGCCGCTCCTGGGAGTCAAGGGCAGCTGCATCATCGGCCACGGCAACTTCGGGTCCCACGCGATTGCTAACGGAATCAACGCCGTGGGCACCCTCATTCGCGGGCAGATCAACGACCGCATCGTCGAGAGCGTCCACCAATATGCCCTTGAGAGCATCTAGGCGGGGGCATGTCTGTCCTCCTGCCGCTTCTCTCCTGGGTTGAAGAGATTCTTTTTGGAAGATGAAGAGAGCATTGATGTTCGCAGGGCAGGGGGCTCAGCACCCCGGGATGGGTCTTGAGCTTTACGGGAAGTCGCCCGTGGCCGCCAGGGTATTCGACCAGGCGGACTCGATACTGGGCTGGAGCGTCTCCGAGCTGTGTTTTCGTGGCTCCATGGAGGAGTTGACCGCCTGCGCCCACTGCCAGCCGGCGATTTTCGTCACAAGCATGGCGGAGTATTATGCGTCGAGGGACGGGCTTGATTCCGGGGATTCCTTTGTGGCCGCGGGGGGCCTCTCCCTGGGGGAACTCTCCGCCGTGACGGCGGCGGGGGTCGTGGATTTCGAGACAGGCCTCAGGATGGTCGCCCGCCGTGGCGAACTCATGGACGATTGCTGCCGCAGGACCGAGGGGGCGATGGCCGCAATCATCGGGTGCGACGAGGAGGTGCTGGAGAGGGTTTGCCGCGAGCACGGCGTCCATGTGGCCAACTACAACTGCCCGGGGCAGCGCATCATCAGCGGCGAGAAGTCCCGCGTCGTGGAGGCGGCCGCCGCCCTGGCCCCCCATTCGATGAAGACACAGCTTCTCCAGGTGGCAGGCGGCTTCCATTCGCCGCTTATGCAGAGCGCCTCCGACGCCTTCGGGGAGTATCTCCGGGGGATTGACTTCCAGGAGCCTGGAATCCGCCTTGTCCACAATGTCAGCGGCACCTGGACGGAGGATTCCGGGATGTCCGTCAAGGAGTTGCTTGCCCGCCAGATTTCCTCTCCGGTCCGCTGGGAGGAGTGCGTCGTGCATCTCATGGAGGAGTCGGACGGGCTTCTGGAGCTTGGTCCGGGAAAGGTCCTCAGCGGGCTTGCCCGCCGCATACGCCCCTCCCGTGGCTAGCCCTTCCCCTCCGCGTCCGTTTGTCCAACCAGCCGTTTCCACCACACCACCATCAATTATGGCAAACCTTTCTGGAAAGAACGCGATAGTCACCGGGGGCACCCGGGGGATTGGCCGCGCGATTGCGAAGTCCTTTTTGGAGTCCGGCGCCCGTGTCGCCATCATCGGCACCAATCCCGAGGGCGTCTCGAAGGCGGTCTCCGAACTGTGCGCCGAGTGCGGGGTCCCCGCCGACGCGGTGGCCGGGCGCGCCTGCGACATCAAGGACACGCAGGCTGTCCAGGCGGCCATCGACGAACTGGTGGCGGGCTTTGGCGGAAAGCTGGACATACTTGTCAACAACGCCGGAATCACCCGCGACAATCTGGTCATGCGGTTGCCGGAGGCGGACTGGGACGCAGTCATCGACACCAACCTCAAGGGGGTCTACAACTGCATCCGCGCCTGCGTGAGACCCATGATCCGCGCCCGTTCCGGCCGGATTGTCAACATCTCCTCCATCGTCGGCATCACAGGCAACGCGGGGCAGGCCAACTATGCGGCGGCCAAGGCGGGCATCATCGGCATGACCAAGTCGGTCGCCAGGGAGCTTGCCAGCAGGGGAATCACCGTGAACGCGGTCGCCCCAGGATTCGTCGAGACCGCAATGACAGACGCGCTCCCGGAGCAGGCCAGGGAAAAGCTCCTCGGGGAAATCCCCATGGGGAGAATCGCGCAGCCCGGGGAAATCGCCGCCGCAGTCCTCTTCCTGGCGTCCCCCGATGCGTCATACGTCACCGGACAGGTGCTGGCCGTGGACGGAGGGCTCGCAATGTAGCGGGCCGCCACGCCAAGCTCAATTCGTTTGCAAAAAGGTCAGGGCGCATTATCTTACGGACAATTACTGTCGATAGTGGGGAATTTTCGCATATTGTTCCCAATGGTCGCGAATTGTCGCCTTCTGACATATCCACACTTTTGATTTTCCGAATTAAAGAACCAACCCCAGTTTTAGGAGCAACAGTCAAATGAGTGAACCGACGAGTGTTATGGATCGCGTGAAGTCGATCATTGTTGAGCAGCTTGGCGTCCGTGAGGACCAGGTTGTTGAGAGTGCTCGTTTCATTGAGGATCTGAATGCTGATTCTCTGGACATTGTCGAGCTTGTGATGAAGTTCGAGTCTGAGTTTGGTCTTCCCACCATTCCCGACGAAGTGGTTGAGAACATGCAGACTGTTGGCAAGGCCACTGAGTACATTGAGAAGGCGTTGCAGGAGAAGAGCGAGGCATAGTCTTTCGCGTTTTTCTTTGCAGCAGTATTTTTTTGACGAGAGGCGGGCCGCGGTTCCTATGGATTGTGGTCCGTCTTTTTGGTTATTTAGGAGGCAGAGATGCAGTCTAGTGTTCGTCGAGTTGTAGTGACTGGCCTTGGCGTCGTCTCTCCTGTGGGGAGCGTGCTTGGCGAGGTCTGGTCGAACCTCCTGGAGTGTGTCAGCGGCATTTCGCCGTTGGAGGGCTATGGCGAGGAGTATCGTTGCCGGATAGGTGGCCTTGTGCGTGGTCTTGACCTTGAGAAGCACCTTTCCGTGAAGGAGCAGCAGCGTCTGGACCCCTTCTGCTGGTATGCCGCGTCCGCCAGCGACCAGGCGATGGAGATGTCCGGGCTGCGTCCTGGCGAGAACATCTCCTGCGAGCGCATCGGCGTCATGGTCACCTCCGGCATAGGGGGGCTTTCCACGATAGCCGCCCAGCAGGAACGCCTTCTGAACGGCGGCGCGCGCCAGGTCTCCCCGTTGACCATTCCCATGATGATTGCGGACATGGCCGCGGGCTTCATTGCGATACGCCACCACCTCCAGGGCCCCAACTTCGGCATTGTCTCGGCCTGCGCCAGCGGCCTCCATTCGATTGGGGAGGCCTATTGGGTAATCAAGCGGGGTGACGCGGAGGCGGTGGTCGCCGGCGGAACGGAGCACGGAATCGTCCACCTGGGGATTGCGGGTTTTGGCGCGATGCGTGCGCTTTCCAGCAACAACGGCGACCCCGAAGGGGCGAGCCGTCCCTTTGACAAGCTGCGTGACGGCTTTGTGCCTGGCTGCGGCGCCGGCATCCTGGTTCTGGAGGAGCTTGAGCACGCCAAGGCGCGGGGCGCGGAAATTCTGGCGGAGGTTTCGGGCTATGGCGCCACCGGGGACGCGTACCACATCACCGCCCCTTCGGCGGACGGCGACGGCGCGGCCCGTGCCATCAGGATTGCGTTGGAGAGGGCGGGGTTGAATCCCGAGGACGTGGGCTATGTCAACGCCCACGGCACGAGCACGCCCATGAACGACAGCGTCGAGACGAAGGCGTTGAAGCTGGCTCTTGGCGACCATGCGTACAAGACCGCGATATCCAGCACGAAGTCGATGACCGGCCACATGCTTGGCGCCGCCGGCGGCTTCGAGTCGATTGTCTGCGTGGAGGCTCTCCGCCACGGTGTCGCCCCCGGCACCCGCAATCTCCACAATCCCGACCCGGAGTGCGACTTGGACTACATGCCCAATGCCGCCAGGGAGCTTCCGAAGCTGCGCCATGCGCTGAAGCTGAACATGGGCTTTGGCGGGCACAATGCTGCGGTCATCTATTCGAAGTACGAAGGCTAGGCCAGGCGACACCACCCCAACCATCCCCCGATGTCATACCAGTTCAGCGACAACGGAATACGTTCCCAGTACCTTGCGGGGGTGAAGCGCATCGTGGTCAAGGTGGGCAGCAATGTCCTGCGCGAAAACCCCGCCAGGAATACCGCCGCCCTCATCGACCAGCTGCAGCTGCTGCGCCAGCGCGGCCTCGAGGTGATTCTTGTGACATCAGGCGCGATTCCCCTGGGAATGTCGATTCTGGGAAAGCGCGTGCGCCCGAAGGAGCTGGCGAAGGTCCAGGGGCTCTCCGCAGTCGGACAGTGCGCGCTTATGCGCCACTACGAAAACGCCTGTGAAAAACACCGGACACACTGCGCACAGCTGCTGCTGACGGCGGCGGACCTGCGGGACCGCGAACGCAATACGCACGTCGCCGCATGCATGCGGGGGCTCCTGGACGAGAGAATCCTGCCCATCATCAACGAAAACGACTCCGTCACCGTGGCTGAAATCAAGATTGGCGACAACGACACCCTGGCGGCGATGGTGGCGACTATGCTCGGGGCGGACTTGACGGTGCTTATGACGACGGTGGACGCGTTCCACGAGGTGGACCGCGATACCGGTGAATACGGGCGCAGGTTCAGCGTCGTCACGTCGCTTGACGAGAATCTCCTCTCGATGGCTGGCTCCACAGACGGGAACCAGTATTCCACGGGCGGCATGATGACAAAGCTCCATGCCGCCTCGATATGCATGGCCGACGGGCATGCGCTGGCAATCATCGACGGGCTGGACTTCGCGAATCTCGGGCGCCTCATGGCCGGCGAGGACATCGGCACGATCTTCTGCAACGGCGGTTCGAAGAGCCACCTGCGGTCATGGCAGAGGTTCCTCACCTTCTTCTCGGAACCCGCCGGCGCAATCATCATCGACGACGGCGCCCAGGAGGCGCTCTGCATCCGCAACAAGAGCCTCCTTCCCGGCGGCGTCCTGGGCATCCGCGGCGCCTTCCGGCGCGGCGACCCGATCCAGATTGTCAACATCCACGGGCGGGAGGTGGCCCGCGGCATCGTCAATTTCTCCAGCGACGAGCTGGCGCGCATCTGCGGCGCGAAGAGCTCCCAGTTCGCGGAGCTCCTGGGCCATCCGGTCGAACAGGCCGAGGCCGTCCACAAGGACTACATGGTCCTGATCCGCTAGGGCGCGGAGTTTTTTTCCTGGCGGGAGCAACTGTTCCCGCCGTGCTCCTCCCGTGACCCCGGGGAGGGGATTGACATCCCGACAGAACCGCATTCCCTCTCCCGATAACGCCGGGCGGACGGCATTCACCCACGGCATCGTCTTCACAAATCCACAAAGCGTACATTCTTCTATGGAACTTCTATCCCCTGCAGGAAATCTCGAGACCGCGGTCGCGGCATTCCAATATGGTGCGGACGCCGTGTATGTCGGGCTGAAGCAGTTCTCCGCACGCGCCGACGCGGAGAACTTCTCCTTCGAAGACCTGGAAGTCCTGATGGGGCTGGCCCATGACGACCGGGAACACCCGCGAAAGGTCTATGTGGCGCTGAACACACTGCTTCGGGAGGATGAGGCGCCGCGGCTGATTCCCATGCTGATACGGCTTCGTGACCTGGGGGTGGACGCGTTGATTGTCCAGGATTTGGCGACTGCGCATCTGGTGAAGACCTACTTTCCCGGGGTGCCCCTTCACGCGTCGACTCAGATGGCCGTCCACAATGTGGCGGGCATGCTGGAGTGCCGTGAGCTTGGCTTCGACCGTGTGATTGCGGCCCGTGAGCTTACGGAGGAGGAGATAGCGTCCATGTCGTCGATTCCGAACATCGAGCTGGAGGTCTTTGCCCACGGTGCGCTTTGCTACGCATACAGCGGGCTCTGCCTTCTTTCGAGCGTCCTGCACGGCCATAGCGGAAATCGCGGCGACTGCAGCTATGTCTGCCGCAACTGCTGGCGCGTCGAGGAGGACGGGGAGTGCCTCTCCGAGGGGTGCAACCTGATGTCGATGAAGGACCTTGCGCTGGGCGACCTGGTGAACAAGCTGGCGGAGCTCGGCGTCGCGTCGGTCAAGATCGAGGGCAGGAAGAAGAGCCCCCTCTATGTCGCGGCGGTCACAAACTACTACAGGCATCTCCTGGACGGGGATTTCCAGCCAGGGGAACGCAGGCAGTGCGAAAGGGATATCAAGACCATTTTCAGCCGTCCGTGGACGCGCTTCTGCTACAACTACTCCCACGCGACCGGGGTCACCGACATCCTGGAGACCGGCCCCAGGGGAATGCATGTCGGAACGGTCCTTGACGTGTCCGAGGGCGAGGACGGGGCGTCATGGCTGCGCTTCCAGCTCATGGGGCAGGCGCTGGAGAAGCACGACGGGCTCCAGGTGGAAGTCCCCGGCAGGGACAGGCCATTCGGCTTCCCGGTTGACGAGATACGCCTCTTCAGCCAGGGCGGCGAGAGTTGGGAGAACGTCTTTGTCGCCGAGGATGGCGCAATCGTGGAGGTTCCCCTTCCCGAGGGTCATCCTGAGATCTATCCCGGGCAGCAGGTCTTCTGCACGTCGAGCCAGGCGGTGAAGCGCCGTTACGAGTGGCCGTCCCTGCGTCCTGCGCTGACCCGCAGCCGCCATCCCGTCTACTTTGCGCTCAAGGTGGAGGAGGATTCCCTGACCGTCGTCGCCCAGCCTACGATTGGAACCCGGGAGCTGCCCGACGTGGTGACGGAGATGAAGCTTGACGAGCCCCTGAAGCGCAGTTCCCGCAAGAGTCCCGAGGAGCTGGAGGCGGATGCCCGGAAGTGCTTTGCGAAGCTTGGGAATACTCCCTTTGACCTGGCGGACTTGCAGGTGCGCAACGAGGGCGGCTATTTCGTGCCCGTGTCGATTCTCAACGAGCTTCGCAGGTCCTCCGCCAGGGATGTGGAGGAGATGCTTTCCCGCGAGTGCGACGGCGAGGAGCAGTCGATTGCCGCGTCGGAGGCGTCCTGGGCTCCGCAGGCGCCCGCCGATGCCCCGGCCGCCCCGTCGTGGATTCTCAAGGTCGACCGCCCGTTTGCCCTGAATCTTTTCAAGCCCGAGGATTTCGAGGGCGTCCACGAAGTCATCCTCGACCTGGGCAGGATGCAGGACGACGAGATTGTCCAGGGAGTCGAATATCTTTCCGGCCGTGTCGGAAAATCCCGCATGCGCCTGGCACTGCCGCCGATTGTCAGGGATACTGGCCGCCACGAATGGCGCAGAATCCTCCGCGAACTCTTTGTCAAGGGCTACAGGAAGTGGCAGATTTCGAACATCGGGCATCTTCCGATTCTCGCAAATGTCAGCATCACCACCTCGAATACGTCAATCACCGCGGACTGGCCGCTTTATGTGACCAATGCCGCCGCCGCGCACTTCCTGGCCGATCTGGGCATCCAGAGGGTGACTCTCTCCCCCGACGACACGCAGGAGAACACCATCGAGCTGCTGAAGCGCCTGGGACCCGTCGCGGAGGTTCCGGTCTTCCAGGATACCGCGCTGGCCATCTCCGCCGTCTGCGCAAACAGCTCCCTCAACGGCAGGTGCCCGGGGCCGGAAAACTGCGACTTCCGGGAGATGACGCTCACAAACCGCGCAGGGGAGACCCTTGTTGCGGTGAATGACGAGTGCCAGACGGTCTATCTCAGAAAGGAGCCGATGCGGAAGGACAGGGAAATCCCGAAGTTCGCCGCCGCCGGAGCCAGGTATCTCCGGGCCGACTTCTGCTGGAGGGACTGGTCCCCCAAGTCCATAAAGAATATTTGGGATTCCCTGCGCTGACGGCGACAGGCGCCGTCGAAGTGCCGTGGGTTCCGCCCTTGTAGTCGCGCCCTGTGCTTCAGGGTGCGACAATTTGCCGCGCCTGGCGCCCTGTGGCACGCAGGAGGCAGTTGGCACGCCTCTTGCTTGCTAGTGCGCTTTTATTTTGGCTCTCAAATTCAAGACAAGGAGGAAACCTACTTATGCAAAACGACAAAATCACTGGAAAAGTCCTGGGCATTGACCTGGGCACCACGAACTCCTGCATGGCGATCATGGAAGGCTCCGAGGCGAAGGTAATTCCAAACGCCGAGGGTCACCGCACCACTCCGTCTGTGGTCGCATTCACCAAGAACGGCGAGCGTCTGGTTGGCGAGCAGGCCAAGCGCCAGGCGGTCACCAACCCCACCGGAACGATTTACTCAATCAAGCGTTTCATGGGCCGTAAGCTGAACGAGTGCCAGGAAGACGTGGCGCGCGTCCCCTTCAAGGTTGTGGCATCCCCCAACGGCGACGCCGCGGTCCAGGTGGGCGACAAGCTCTACACTCCTCCGGAAATCTCCGCAATGATTCTTCAGAAGCTGAGGACTGACGCGGAGGCATACCTGGGCGAGAAGATCACCGATGCAGTCATCACGGTTCCTGCATACTTCAACGACAGCCAGCGCCAGGCGACCAAGGACGCCGGCAGGATTGCCGGACTCAATGTCCGCCGTATCATCAACGAACCCACCGCCGCATCACTGGCATACGGCATGGACAAGAAGAAGGACGAGAAGATCGCGGTCTACGACCTTGGTGGCGGCACCTTCGATATCTCGATTCTGGATCTTGGCGAAGGCACCTGCGAAGTCATGGCGACCAATGGTGACACCCACCTTGGCGGCGACGACTTCGACGCGGCGATCATCGACTGGCTGGCGGCCGACTTCAAGGCCTCCAACGGCATCGACCTGAAGGCAGACCCGATGGCGCTGCAGCGTCTGAAGGAAGCAGCCGAGAAGGCCAAGTGCGAACTTTCCAGCGCGGCAAGCACCGAAATCAGCCTGCCGTTCATCACTGCCGACGCCACTGGCCCGAAACACCTGCAGGTCACCCTGAGCCGTGCAAAGCTCGAACAGCTCACCGGCGCCCTCTGCGAAAGAAGCAAGGCCCCGTGCCAGAACTGCCTCAGGGACGCAAAGCTCTCCAGCGGCGAAATCAACGAAGTCGTCATGGTTGGCGGCATGAGCCGTATGCCTCTGGTCAACAAGACCGCAGCCGACATCTTCGGCAAGACCCCGAACAAGAGCGTCAACCCCGACGAGTGCGTCGCAATGGGCGCTGCAATCCAGGGCGGTGTCCTTCGTGGCGAGGTCAAGGATGTGCTGCTTCTGGACGTCACCCCGCTTTCACTGGGCATCGAGACCCTGGGCGGCGTCTTCACCAAGCTGATCGCCAGGAACACGACCATCCCTGTCAAGAAGAGCGAAATCTTCTCGACAGCCGCCGACAACCAGCCCTCTGTTGAGATTCATGTCCTGCAGGGCGAGCGTGAGATGGCTTCCGCGAACAAGACGATCGGCGTCTTCCACCTGGACGGCATCCCGCAGGCTCCCCGTGGCGTCCCGCAGATCGAGGTCACCTTCGACATTGACGCCAACGGCATCCTGAACGTCTCCGCAAAGGATCTTGGCACCGGCAAGGAGCAGAAGATCACGATCACCAGCTCCAGCGGTCTCTCCGAGGAGCAGATCAAGCAGATGGTCAACGACGCCGAGGCCCACGCCGAAGAGGACAAGAAGCAGCGTGAGAAGGTCGACACCAAGAACCAGGCCGAGTCGGTTGTCTACCAGACTGAGAAGCAGCTCCAGGAGAGCGGCGACAAGATTCCAGTCGACATCAAGTCCAAGGTGGAGAGCGGAATCGCGAAGCTCAAGGACGCCATCAAGTCCGACGACACCGACCAGATGAAGTCGGCCCTTGCCGACCTGGAGAAGGACATGCACGCGTTTGCCCAGGAGCTCTACAAGAATGCGGCTCCCAACGCCGAGGCGCAGCAGTCCGCCCCGCAGGACTTCGGTGGCCAGCAGGCTTCCGGCAATGGCGGCCAGAATCCTGGCGCCGACGGCGAAGGCCCGGTCTTTGACGCCGAGTTCGACAAGAAGGACTAATCCATAACGCAATTGAATCAGCAAGGCGCAGGCGACAAGCGGGGTTTTCCTGGTTGCCGCCTGCAATCAACCAACCCCCACAAAATAAAGGAATCCATACATGTCCACCATCAGACCACTAGGTGACCGTGTTTTCGTCGAGCCCGTCGAGGAGACAGTTGAGCAGAAGGGCGGCATCTACCTGCCCGACACCGCGCGCGAGAAGCCTCTGAAGGCCAAGGTCATCTCCGTAGGCCCCGGCCGTCGTGACGACTCCGGCAAGCTTATCCCGATGGAGGTCGAGCCGGGCCAGTTTGTCCTGACCAGCAAATACGGCGGCACCGAGATCAAGATTGACGACAAGACCTACAAGATTCTCTCCAGCTCCGACATCCTCGCGGTTGTCGAGTAGGCAATGCCTTTTTCGGGGCATCCCTTGCCCCGGAAGGACAGGTTAGTTTTCAGCAATCAAATCCTTAGGAGTATAGAAAACAATGGCTGCAAAGCAGATTCAGTATGACAACCAGGGCCGCCAGGCGATTCTGGCGGGTGTTTCCGCTCTGGCGAAGGCCGTCAAGGTCACCCTCGGCCCCAAGGGACGCAATGTCCTGATTGACAAGAAGTTCGGTTCCCCGCTCGTCACCAAGGACGGCGTCACCGTCGCGAAGGAAGTCGAGTTGCAGTGCCCCTACGAGAACATGGGCGCCCAGATGGTCAAGGAAGTTGCCAGCCGCACCAATGACAATGCGGGCGACGGCACCACCACCGCCACCGTCCTGGCCGAGGCAATCTACCGCGAAGGCCTGAAGAACGTCACCGCCGGCGCCAACCCGATGGATCTCAAGCGCGGCATCGACAGCGCAGTCGAGGCGATTGTCGAGGAGCTCTCGAAGATGTCCGTCAAGGTGAAGGACCAGGAGCAGATCGCCCAGGTCGCCACCATCTCCGCCAACTCCGACTCCACCATCGGCACCATCATCGCCGAGGCCATGGAGAAGGTCGGCAAGGACGGCACCATCACCGTCGAGGAAGCCAAGACCATCAACACCAGCTGCGACGCGGTCGAGGGCATGCAGTTCGACAAGGGCTACCTCTCCCCCTACTTCGTCACCAACCCCGACACGATGACCTGCGAGCTCAGCGACGCGCTGGTCCTCATCCACGAGAAGAAGATCTCCAGCCTCCAGGACATGCTGCCGCTGCTGCAGATGGTCGCCAAGGCCGGCCGTCCAATGCTGATCATCGCCGAGGACGTGGACGGCGAGGCGCTCGCCACCCTGGTCGTCAACAAGCTGCGTGGCTCTCTGCAGATCTGCGCCGTCAAGGCTCCTGGCTTCGGCGACCGCCGCAAGGCAATGCTGCAGGACATCGCAATCCTGACCGGCGGCAAGTGCATCACCGAGGACCTGGGCATCAAGCTTGAGAATGTCAAGCTCGAGGACCTGGGCTCCGCCAAGAAGATCACCGTTGACAAGGACAACACGACCATCGTCGAAGGCGCTGGCAAGTCCTCCGACATCGCGGCGCGTGTCTCCCAGATCCGCCACGAGATTGAGAAGTCCACCAGCGACTACGACAAGGAGAAGCTCCGCGAGCGTCTTGCCAAGCTGGCCGGCGGTGTCGCCGTCATCAAGGTCGGTGCTGCCACCGAGGCCGAGATGAAGGAGAAGAAGTTCCGCGTCGAGGACGCGCTGAACGCGACCCGTGCCGCCGTCGAGGAGGGCATCGTCGCAGGTGGCGGAGTCGCCCTGATCCGTGCAGGTGTCGCCGCTCTGAAGAACCTGAAGCTGACTGGGGACGAGGCGACCGGCGCCGCGATTGTGGCGCGTGCCATCGAGGAGCCCCTGCGTCAGATTGCCGAGAACGCAGGCGTCGAGGGTTCCATCGTGGTGATGAAGGTGAAGGAAGGCAAGGCCACCGAGGGCTGGGACGCCGCCAAGGACGAGTATGTCGACATGTTCAAGGCCGGCATCATCGACCCGAAGAAGGTCACCCGCTGCGCCCTGCAGAACGCCTCCTCCGTCGCAGGACTGCTGCTCACCACCGAGTGCATGATTACCGACATTCCTGAGAAGAAGGAAGCCGCGCCCGCCGGTGCCCCAGGCATGGGCGGAATGGGCGGAATGATGTAATCAGTCGCCTATACAAAAACAAGGACGCCCCCTTTCGGACTTTCCGGGAGGGGGCGTTTTCTATTGCGGGAAGGGCGTGGAGCCGCGCCGCCGTGGCTTCGGCGAGGGCGTCTCAAGCCCCCGTTCCTGCATCGGCGCGGCCGCAATATTTCCGTCCTGCTACTTGTCGTAGACGACGTGTATGAGGACGCCCATTCCCGGGGGGATGATATTCGTGTCGTTGGGCTTCCTGTTGAAGGGCATCTCCGACTTGCGGCTGACATGGTGGGAGAGAATCCTGGCGGGTTCCTTTCCGCGCCAGATTGGCTTGCACTCCACGGGTGCGGTCAGGTTTTTGTTGACGATGATGAGATACCGCTCGCCACTCTCTTCGTGGGTGAATTCGCCGACAAGCCAGTTTCCGGTATTCTCCATGCCCTTGATAAGGCTGTTTTCATCCGGCCCTGGAACCCGCTCGTCCGTCTCGGGGACAGTGCTTCCGAAGTGGTAGACCCTGTCGCTGCGCAGGTGGTTCAGGATATACGCGATATTCTGGATGGAGCGGTTGACGAACTTCATGTCGTACCAGACCGGTGTGCGTTCAAGGAAGTCGTCGAGGGGGGACGAATGCCAGCCCGTCAAGCCTACGGGGAGGTATGTGAACCAGCTCAGCCCCTTTGCCCCGTATGCCAGCGCGGCGTAGGCCTGGTGCGCAAGCTGGACGCGTGTCGGAACCGCGTAGTAGCGGTGCGCGATTCCAAGGGCGCAATACCACCACTCCTTCTTGTACTTCAGCGCCATCTCACGGTGAATGCCCATGCACGAGTAGAATGTGTTGCGCATATACCCGTCATGGTAGAAGACATACTGGTCGAACCCTGAAACCTGAAGCGGGCTGGCAAAGACCCGTTCCGTGTATTGGGTGTAGGTGTCAGGCTCGTAGTTGTAGACCTGGGTGCTGTTCGAGAAGAGGTTCACGTATGCCAGCTTGCCGGGGGCAAGCTCCTTGAGCAAATCCGCCATCGCGAAGACGCCTGGAAGCTCCACGTGCGTCGGCTCGTCCTTGACATAGTATCCGTAGACCGCAGGGTTGTCCTTGTACTTCTCAACGACAGGACGGACCTCCTCACGCCACTTGTCGGGAGCCGGATTCAACCAGTCACGGTTGCTGACCGACCCGCCGTCGTGGAAAAGAACCTTGACGCCACCCTTGGCGGCCGCCTCAATCTGGGCGTCGCTTGACGCAAAGCCCGCAATCGTAAAGCCACACTCCCTCATCTCCTCGTAAAGGGCAGGGTCAGTGGAACGGTCGTGTGCCCAGCCCAGGTCGCCCCAGGCCATAATCGGAAATGTCTCCTGCCCAAATAGAATAGAACAAAGAAGAATGGCGTAAATTGTCAGAAGATGTCGTTTCATGGCAATTGTTGTCAGTTTTGGTGGTTATATCGAAAAGCGCTTGGAAAGCCTCGGTTGTTAAAATCGGGGTTAATGTAACTCTGCGCCTGAGAAAAAGGGGTCGCGTGCCAAGCATCCCCTCTTCGTCCGTTGTAATCTTTTTCTTCACAACCCTTCCAGTCCTTCCACGCTTATGAAGAAACGACATCTTGCATTCGCCCTTCTTTCCCTTTGTGCCGTGCTTGCCGCAGCGCCCAGGATTGCGGATCCCGACTTTTTCCTGATATCCCCCTGGGGTGCCGCCAACTGGGTTCACACCGAGAACAGGCAGGAGGTCTTCGACGACATGGCGGCCTGCGGCATGACTGTCGCCGGCTTTGTCGACACGGTCGAGGAGCTTGACATGGCGGAGAAGGCCGGGCTGCTTGCCTGGGGCAACCCGAAGATTCCATACGGCCCATACTGTGAGAATGGCGATGAAATCGAGGCCAATGCCGAGACAATCCTGGAGGGCGTCAAGAAGACCGTCGAATACTACAACGACCACCCCGCACTCTATGGATACTATCTGCGAGATGAACCGAGCACGCGGGCATTCCCCTATCTGAAGTTCACAAGCGACGAATTCAAACGCCTGGATCCATCCCGCAGGACATACATCAACCTGCTGCCAAACTACGCGCTGCCCGAACAGTTCGGCGCCGCAAATTACTACGAATACGCAGAGCAATTCCTGAATACCATCAAGCCGGACCGCTTCGGATACGACTACTACGCAATGCTGGAGAAGACTCCAGATTCCTACAGGCCCGGCATCTGGAAACAACTCGCCGAAACCCGCGAAATCTCACTCAAGCACGGAGTCCCATTCGAGGTGGTCGTCCTCTCCGTCGGACATCTCATCTACCGCATCCCAACCGAAAACGACCTCTTCCTCCAGGTATACAGCGCAATCCTATACGGCGCAAAGGGAATCTACTACTTCACATATCTGACGCCCGGACTCTCCAGCTACCGCCATGCGCCAATCGACCCATGGGGAAACAAGACCGAAACATGGTACGCCATGAGAAGGGTCAACAACTCAATCAGGTGCCTGGCCCCCGTCATTAACCGACTCAACTCCACGGCTGTCTATCACTTCCAACCAGGAGAACCTAAGGACGGAGAACTCACGCCCCCGGAAAACCGAATGGTCATCGCCCCGGAAAATCCAGACCAGGAAATCATCGTCGGTGAATTTCGGGACGCCGAAACCGATGAGGAATATGTCATGCTGCTAAATAAAAACCTGAAGTTCACTACATACGTGGGCAGAATCAAGTGGCGCGATGATATCGACCCGGCAAAGCTCGTTGTCTACTCCTCGTTCGTCAAGGGAGGGACAGGCCATTTCTCAGGGGAAAACTGCTGGCTCGCCCCAGGACAGGCATTAATAATGAAAGTAGAGAGTAGAGAGTAGGGAGGAGAGGGCAGTGCGTGGCCACTATGCAGTGGGCTTCCGTTACGGGTAGAGAGTAGAGAGTAGGGAGGAGAGGGCAGTGCGTGGTTGGCGCGCTTGAGCGCGCCCCGTGCGGCGGTTGCCGCACGGTCCTTGGGGGGAGAGGGTAGGGAGGAGAGGAAAGTGCGTGGATGGCGCGCTTGAGCGCGCCCCGTGCGGCGGTTTGCCGCACGGTCCTTGAGAAGGGAGAAGGGAGAAGGGGGTGAGCGTGCCTCTACCTGTTGTCCACTCGCTCGGGGTTCAGGTCGTGCATTTTGAATCGGAACTCCGCGAGCTCCTGGTATTTTGTCCTGGGTTTTCCCCAGTTTGTGTATGGGTCGATGGAGAGCCCGCCCCTGGGGAGGAACTTCCCCCAGACTTCGATATATCTGGGCTTGAGAAGCTTGACGAGGTCGTCCCTGATTATGTTGACCACATCCTCATGGAATGCGCCGTGGTTTCTGAATCCGAAGAGGTAGAGCTTCAGGGACTTGCTCTCCACGATAAGTTTGTCTGGGACATAAGAGATTGTGATTGTCGCGTAGTCTGGCTGTCCAGTCTTCGGGCATAGTGACGTGAACTCAGGGCAATTGAATTTCACCCAGTAGTCCTGTGCCGCGGGGGACGGAACTGCCTCGAGGACATCAGGCGTGTATTCGGCGGGGTACTTTGCGGCGGTGTTTCCGAGGAGAGTCAGCTGGTCTACTCCCTTGCGCTGGACTGTTTTCTTCGCAGGCATATTCTATTCAAGCCTCCTTTACTTTTGGAAGAGGGTGATTTGGGGAGCCAGAGCCGCGTCCCATTCAATGACGGCGTAGTTTCCGGTGGTGGCGAAGTCGCCGCAGTTCACGAGGGGGATGCCCTCCTCGTCAAAGATGCCGGCCGCCTCGTGGATATGCCCGCAGAGATGGAGCCGTGAGCGGCGATTCCGTGCGAAGGAGGCAATCGCCCGGCTTCCGACATGCATGCCGTTGGGGATGACATCCGCCCCCGAGCCGAAGGGGGGCGCGTGGGTGACCAGGATGTCAATCGGAAAACCGGGCACGAGGGCAAGCAGGTTCTCCATGTCATCGTCCTTCCACTCGAAGGGAGTGGGCCGGGGGCAGGTGTGGCTGCCCGAAATCCCAAGAATATGGAGTCCATGGACAAAATTGTCGCCTGTTGACAGTAGATGTCCGGTGTCCCGAAGGATATTGTTCGAGTCCGCGGGGTCGAGATTTCCTGCCACGGCGTAGAACTCCGGGAAGGTTTCTTCGACGGTCCGGATTGCCTCCAGGAAATCCTTGTTGGAGCCGAACTGCGTGAAATCTCCTCCGATTATGACCATGTCTGCCTTTGGCAGGCTGGGGAGCGCCTGGAATTTGCCGTGGACGTCGGAGAAATAGAGGATTTTCATGGTGTTTGCGTATTGTTTTTCGGGGCATTCATTTTGCTTTGCCCTTCCGCGGACAGAGTCGCGGCACATTCGCCCCTGGCTGGTTTGTACACGGAAGAATATAATTGGGCGTGGCTGTACTGGTGGGGGGAGACCATGTGTGGCGTGAATGTGTCAAGGGTGCAGAGGGTTATAGTATGCTTCTGTACGTCAATTACGCAGTGCGGCAAGTCGGAGGGTGGCCTTTCCCCCTTTTCCCGGCGCATGCGGGGGTTGTTTTCTTGCTTCCTTCCCGTATCCTTGTTCCGCAGATTTCACAAGTTGGACAATACAGAGGTGTTATTTTGAGTCTAGGCATATTCAAGCGCATAATCAGCGGCATTACTTCGATTTTCAAGGGTTCGGGCTCTGGTTCCCCGGCGAAGGGTGGCAAGGAAGGCTCGCCGGAGAAGTCATCCTCCGAGAGGAAGCCCCGCCGTGACCGCCAGCGCGGCAAATCCGTGGACGGGCAGCCGAAGGCTGCGAGGCCGAGTCCGGAGCGTCCGAAGCGCGGCGGCTCCTCGCCCCAGGGTGGCCGTGGCGGCCGCCGTGACCTTCCGCAGCAGGGCGCTCCCGTGACTGCGGTCCACTTCGACTCCTCGGAGGAGTCCCGTCTTGGGGAGGAACGCGCCCACAGCATCCTGTCGAAGAAGAAGCTGGGCTCCTGGGAGCCCCCACTGGTGGAAAACCGCGAGGAGGGCGCAAAGTACTTCCAGGACTTCCCGCTGGCCAAGGAGATACTCAGGGCCGCCCTTGACGACATGGGCTTCAAGAAGTGCACCCCCATCCAGGGGCTTGCACTGCCAGTCGCAATCACTGGCGCGGACATGGCGGGAAAGGCACAGACGGGCACCGGAAAGACCGCGGTCTTCCTGATGTCGATGCTCGACCAGTTTGTGAGAAACGGCGGCGGCCGCAAGCTGAACCAGCCCTTCGCCCTGGCGCTCGCCCCGACACGGGAACTGGCAATCCAGATTGCGAAGGACGCCGACAACCTGAGCGTCTACACGAGCCTGCGCACAGTCGCCGTCTACGGCGGCATGGACTACGAGCGCCAGCGCCGGCTGCTGCAGGCCGGGTGCGACCTGATTGTCGCGACTCCGGGACGGCTCATCGACTTCCTGCAGAAGCGTGTCATCGACACATCCATGCTGAAGGTCCTCATCATCGACGAGGCGGACCGCATGCTTGACATGGGCTTCATTCCCGACGTCAAGCGGATTATCGCCCATCTGCCCTCCAAGGAGGAACGTCAGACCATGCTCTTCAGCGCGACCCTTTCCCGCGACATCATGAACCTGGCGAGCCGGTGGATGCGCCCAGACCCGACCGTCCTGGAGGTGGAGCCCGAGCATGTTGTCGCCGAGGGCGTCAACGAGACCGTCTACGCCTGCACCACCCACGAGAAGCTTGCCATCATCATCTGGATTCTCCAGCACGAGGATGTCCACCGCGCACTGATCTTCCGCAACCGCCGCCGTGACGTGGAGGAACTCTGCCAGCAGCTCCGGAGATACGGAATCCAGTGCGAGATGCTTTCCGGAGACGTCAGCCAGAACCGCCGTCTGAACATCCTGGAGGCCTTCAGGAACGGGACGGTGAAGGTGGTGGTCGCCACCGACGTGGCCGGCCGTGGCATCCAGGTGGACGACATCACCCACGTCTTCAACTACGACCTTCCCTACGAGGCAGAGGACTATGTCCACCGCGTCGGCAGGACTGCCCGGGCGGGGCACCAGGGCAGGGCGGTCTCCTTCGCGGACGAGGACTGCGCCTTTGTCATGCCCGAGATTGAGGAATACATCGGCCGTCCGCTTGCCGCCATCCAGCCTCCCGAGGAGATGCTCGTGCTGCCGTCGGCTCCTTCCGGGCCCAAGGCGCATTCGCATCGTGGCGACTCCGGCCCGCACTTCCCATCCGGTGGGCGCAGCGCGTCCCGGCCGGCTTCGGGGAGCCGCTCCCCCCATGGCGGCCGTCCCTCCTCCCGCAGCGGCTCCAGCTTCCACAGGACTGGTTCGGGAGCCAGATAGCATTGGCCGTCTCCACCGAACATGACGCAGGCAACGCCCCCGCCCCAGGCGAGGTGGAGGTGCGCCACGGAGACCAGGATGGCGCCAGGGAGGAGGTCCTCCCCGCGGTCGTAGTCCTGGACATGCTCAGAAGCGCACACAACACGGGAAACATCTTCCGCCTGGTGGACGCTGTCAACGCAGAGGCAATCTACGCATGCGGATACACCCCGTGCCCGCCACATGACAAACTCGCCAAGACCGCACGGGGATGCGACGAAACGGTGCGGTGCAGGCATTTCGATGAAATCACGGACGCACTCCGCGAACTCAAGGAAAATGGATACACAATCTACGCCGTCGACACAGTCGTCGACGCACAGTGCTACTGGGACGCAAAACTGAGGTTCCCGGCGGCGCTCATCTTCGGAAACGAGGCGCTGGGAGTCTCCGAAGAGGCACTGAAACTCTGCGACGGGTACATACAGCTGCCCGCGTGCGGCCGAAAAAACTCAATCAATGTCGGAAATTGCGCGGGGGTCGTGCTCTTTGAGACGCTTCGCCAATACAGAATGCAGACAAACAAGAACAATTCCTGACAATTCACGTCAACTTTAACGCGGCGCCTTCCGGGGCATTGTTCTTAACATCTACCTTCAAAGCGACTTATGAACTGCGTGATAGTATTCATCCTCTGGATGGTCGTGACGGCGGCCGTGCATCTTCGCTACCGCATTCGTGTGAAGGGTCTGGACGAAGTGGTGGCGCGCTATGGCCGCAAGGGCATTCTCTTCCTGCCGAACCATCCTGCGCTGATTGACCCGGTGATTCTGAACACCGTCCTGTGGGGCAAGTTCAAGCCCCGTTCCCTTGTGACGGAGAAGCAGATTCGCACCACGATTCTGAAGCGCATTGGCTGGCGCATCCGCCTTCTGGCGTTGCCGGACATGGGTGTTTCCGGCGTTGCGGGCCACGATGCGGTCGTCCACCAGATTGACTGCTGTGTTGACGCGTTGAAGCAGGGAGACAATCTTCTCTTCTATCCTGCGGGGCGCATCTACCGTTCCAAGCGCGAGAAGCTCCGCGGCAACGGCGGCGTCGCCCGAATCCTCCAGGAGTATCCCGACTGCAAGGTTGTCCTTGTCAGGACCACCGGTCTCTGGGGCAGTGACTTCGGCCGTGCGAAGGGCTACCAGACCTCCTTTGGCGAGACGTTGAAGCGCCACTTCTGGGACGTGATCCTGGGCGGCATCTTCTTCATGCCGCGCCGTCGGATTCGCATCGAGTTTGTGACCCGCCCCGACGACATGCCCGACGGTTCGGACAAGGAGCTTCTCAACCGCTACCTGGAGAACTTCTACAACAAGGCGATGCGCCCGAATCTCTACGTGCCGTATCGCTGGATCGGCAACGGGCGCGTCTGCACAATGCCGGAGCCCGATTCCTACAATCTGTCGGAGGATACCTCGCAGGTGCCCGACGATGTCAGGATGAAGGTCAAGGAAAAACTCCGGGAACTGACTGGGAAGCGCCTTATCAAGGACACCGACACCCTGGGCACCGACCTGGGGCTTGACTCGCTGATTGTGGTCGAACTACAGCAGTGGCTCTCCAATGAGTTCGGGCGGTCGATGCCGAGCCCCGAGAAGCTTCGGACGGTGGCCAGCCTGCTCATTGCCGCCATCGGCGAGAGCACGGGCGTAGAACCCCTTACGCCAATCCCCGCGAACTGGTACTACGACGACGATGCGCCCCTGGAATGCACGCAGGCCGACAGCATCCCCCTGGCGTTCCTGGCCAATGCCAAGCGGCACCCCTCCCGTCCCGTGTGGGCGGACCAGCTTTTAGGGGTCTTCACCAACCGCAAGATGGTCCTGGCGGTGCTGGCGCTTCTTCCCCAGGTCGAGAAGCTGAAGGGGGACCGCGTGGGCGTCCTGATGCCCGCCTCCTGCATTTCGACCCTCCTCTACCTGGCGGTGCAATTCGCCGGGAAGACCCCCGTCATGATCAACTGGACCGTCGGCAACCGCAACATGCGCAGCTGCCTTGAGTCGGTTCCCCTGGAGAGCATTCTGACCTCCCAGGCACTCGTCGAGCGCCTCAAGGGAACAGGAGTGGACTTCACAGACATCGAGGAGAAGTTTGTGATGCTGGAGTCCCTCAAGGAATCGATCGGGCTGCTGCCAAAGCTGGTCGCCTTCCTGCGCAGCCGGTTCTGGTGGCGAAAGCTCTGGAAGGCGAAGATCCGCGACGAGGCGGTGGTGCTCTTCACCTCCGGTTCCGAGACGAACCCGAAGGCGGTGCCGCTTACGCAGCAGAACCTCATGGTCGACGTGACGAACGCCGCCGCCGACATGAATATCCAGAAGGACTACTGCCTGCTGGGGATGCTGCCCCCCTTCCACTCCTTCGGGACCCTCCTCAGCATCGTCTTCCCCTGCGTCTCGAACATCCGGGTCGTCTACCACACCAACCCCACCGAGGGCGCGATGCTGGCGCGCCTCACGGCCGCCTACAAGGTCAACTTCTTCTGCGGGACTCCCACCTTCATCGCGAACATCCTGCGATGCGGCACGCCCCAGCAGCTGGAGACCCTGCGACTTGTGGTCTGCGGCGCGGAGAAGTGCCCCCAGAGCACCTTCGACCTTCTTCACGAGAAGACCCCGATGGCGGAGCTCTACGAGGGGTACGGGATTACCGAGTGCGGGCCGGTCGTCTCCCTCAACAAGCCACGGGCCTACCGCGCCGGCACAATCGGGAAGCTCCTGCCCTGCATAAAGGGAGTCGTCATGGACGAGGATTGCAGGAAGGTCCTGCCGGCTGGCGCCACGGGGATGCTCGTCGTCTGCGGCGACACCATCTTCAACGGCTACCTTGGCTACAAGGGTCCCTCCCCGTTCCTGCTGCGCGAGGGGAGGAACTGGTATCGTACAGGCGACCTTGTGCAGATTGACGCCGACGGCTTCGTCACCTTCCGCGGGCGTCTGAAGCGTTTTGTCAAGATTGGCGGCGAGATGGTGTCCCTTCCTGCCCTTGAGGACGTGCTTCTCGCCCGGTATCCGAATCCCGACGTCAAGGGCCCCTCGCTGGCTGTGGAGGCATACGGCCCTGACAGCGCGCCCGTAGTCGCCCTGGTTTCGACTCTTCCCCTTGACCGCGAGGAGGTCAACGACTTCCTTCGGAGGGAGGGTTTTGCGGCCATCTACTCGATTCGCGAGATCCGCCATTGGGAGTCGATCCCGCTGCTTGGCTCCGGCAAGACCGACTACAGGGCAATCAAGTCACGCCTTGAGGCCGAGGCAACCCGGGAGGAGACCCCATGAACTCCATTTCGATTCGCATAATCCTGATTTGCGGGCTGGTGGCGCTGACCCTCTGTGCGCTCTATGTCCTCAGGAGCCGTCTTGCGACGAGGCTCTTCCTGGCGCTCCAGCTTCTTGCGGGCGTCCTGCTTGTAATCTTCCCGGAGGCGGCCAACTGGATGGCCGGAAAGGTAGGAGTCGGCCGCGGCACGGATTTGATCTTCTACCTGATGATCCTTGTCATCTACGGCGCGGGCATCGTCATCGTCGGCAAGTTCAGGAGTCTGGAACGCCAGATTACCGACCTGGCGCGGCAAGTCGCCCTGAAGAATCCGCAGGAGCCCAAGTCGTAGTAGCCCGCCTTGTTCTTTCCCCAAAATGGAAGGCGTCTCCCTCATCACAATCTGCTGGAATGCAGGAAAGACCATAAGGAGGACCCTGGAGTCCGTCCTGGGACAGAGCATCCTTCCCTGCGAATACGTGATAGTGGACGGCGGCTCTGAGGACGGGACCCTGGGGATTCTCGAGGAGTTCCGCCCCCGCTTCGAGTCCCGCGGGGTTCTTTTTCGCGTGGAGCCCCAGCGCCGCGTCCCCGGCGAGGCGGGCATCCCGAATGCGTGGAACCAGGCGTTGCGCGGCGTGCGCGGCGATGTGGTCGGCATGCTGAACGCGGACGACTGGTACGACCCGGAGGCCCTTTCGCAGGTCTGGGAGGCCTTTCGGAACGACGCCGCCCTCGGCGCGGTCTCTGTTCCTGTCAGGATGCTCCACGAGGAGCCGTCCCGGTCGTGGACATTCTTTCCCAGGCCGCTTTCGCTCCTTCCCTGGAAGATGCCCGTTCCCCATCCTGGCACCTTCTTCCGCAGGAGCACCTACGATGCGGTGGGGCTTTACGACACGAGATACCGCATTGCCGCCGACTACGACTTTGTCTGGCGCTGCCGTGGCGCCGGCATCCGCTGGCGCTACCTGGATGTTCCCTGCGTGAACATGCAGCTGGGGGGGCTTGCGAATGCCAGCCGGCGTCTTGCCCGATGCGAGACCTGCCGCATTGCGCGGAGCCACTCCGCCCTTTTTGATTTCCGCCCGTATCTGGCGTGGCTTCTCCGTCTCATGACGGGAAGGTAGCCGTGCGCCGCAGGCTTCCGTCTTTTTGTTTCCGCCGATCATCCGCCACCTGACAACATCATCACTACATCACTAATCCACCAATATCGTATGTTGAGTGACATTGACCGACAATGGATGAAGGTCGCCTTGCAGGAGGCCGAGAAGGGCTGGGGGCTTTGTTCCCCGAACCCGATGGTCGGCGCGGTAATTGCCGAGGGCGACCGCGAGCTTTCCCGGGGCTTCCACGAAAAGGCAGGCGAGGCGCATGCCGAAATCCGCGCCCTGAAGGCGCTTCCCGAGGGGACGGACCTCTCCAGCGCGACTCTCTACGTGACCTTGGAACCCTGCACCACAACCGGGCGCACGCCGCCATGCTGCGACGCAGTCATCCGCTCCGGAATCAAGCGGGTTGTCATTGGATGCCGTGACGAGAACCCGATTCACAAGGGCGCGTCGGTGGCGAGGCTCGCCGCCGCGGGCATCACGGTGGAGTGCGGATGCCTGGAGGAAGAGTGCCACAGGCTCAACGAACACTTCTTCTGGTGGATTCAGCACAAGCGCCCGTGGGTGATCCTCAAGCTGGGACTGTCGCTGGATGGCAAGATCGCACTGCCCGACGGAACTTCCAAGTGGGTCACCAGCGACGAGTCAAGACGGCGCGCACAACGGCTCCGGCAGCTCTGCGACCTGATCATGGTCGGGGGGACGACCGCGCGAAGGGACAACCCGCAGCTGACCGTCAGGGAACCAGCCGGGTGGAAGCGGCAGCCAATCCCCGTGGTGTGGACAAGCAGGCCGCTGCCCAGCGACCTGCATCTCACGATGTCGGGAGAACGCCCGCTCGTGGAGACCCAGCCCTCCACGCCCGAGGCATGGGATACCTTCCTGTCAATCTGGGGTGCCGAGGAGAAGAGCGTCCTGCTCATCGAAGGCGGCGGCGAACTGGCGGCAAACGCGCTCTCCTGCGGAATCGTCAACCAGATCTACTTTTTCCTGGCTCCCAAGATCATCGGCGGCAGGGACTCCGTCCCGGCGGTCGGCGGCATCGCCCCCGAGAGCCTTTCTGATGCAATCCACCTCTCCAATCCACGTCTGGAGTTCGTAGGGGAGGATCTCCTCTACATCGCGTATCCCGACAACTGCAAGTAGCCCCATGTTCACTGGAATCGTCCAATCAATAGGCATCGTCCGCGCTTTCCAGCGCAGGAGCGGGGGCGCGCGCCTGGTGGTCGAAACGGGACTCCCGGAGGAGCTCCTCCGAATCGGCGACAGCATCGCCGTGGACGGGTGCTGCCAGACAATCGTCCAGGCCGAGGGCACGGTCTGCACATTCGACTGCCTCGAGGAGACGCTCCGCAGGAGTGTCTTCGGGGAATACGTCCCCGGACGCCCCGTGAACATCGAACCGGCGCTCGCGGTGGGCGACAGGCTCGGCGGCCATATCGTCCAGGGACACGTGGACTGCGTGCAGCCGGTGGTGGAGCTGCGGGAGCGGCAGGGGGACAGGCATCTCACAATCCGGAGGCCTCCACGGGAGGAGTTCCCGGTTGTGGAGAAGGGATCCGTCGCAATCAACGGAGTCTCGCTGACTGTCGCCGAGTTGGCGCAGGAGTCTTTTTCGGTCTGCATCATCCCGCAGACCTGGGAACACACGGCTCTCCATGCCCTCAAGTGCGGCTCAAGGGTGAATCTGGAGGCAGACCTGATTGGGAAATACGTCGCACAATTTCTCCAGAATGAACCCCGCAAATCCTCTGTCACGATGGAGTCGTTGACGGGCGCGGGTTTTTGATTTGTGTATAAATGCTTGATACTCAACCACTTATGAATATTGAAACCATAAAAGACGGCGGCGTCTGCTCCCCGGTTGGATTTCGTGCGTCCGGCGTGACCGCCGGCCTGAAGCCCAGTGGCCAGCCCGACCTGGCGCTGATTGTGAGCGACGCGCCCGCCATTGTCTCCGGCGCCTTCACCAGCAACCTTTTCGCGGCGGCTCCCGTCGAATGGGACCGCAAGGTGATACGCCAGTCGGAGACTGTCCGCGCGGTTGTGGTGAACAGCGGCGTAGCGAATGCCTGCACCGGAATCCAGGGCGCCCACGACGCCCGTTCGATGGCCTCCTACACGGCGGAGGCGCTGGGCGTCTCCCCCGAGGAGGTGCTTGTCTCCTCGACGGGCGTGATTGGCGAATTCCTTCCGATGGAGATAATACGCAGGGGCATCACGATGGCTGTGGATTCCCTCTCGCGGTCGGGCAGCCACGACGCGGCACGGGCGATTATGACCACCGACACCGTCGAGAAGCGCATCGCGGTCTCCTTCAAGATTGGCGACAGGAAGGTGACTATCGGGGCAATGACAAAGGGCGCGGGGATGATCGCCCCGCAGATGACACTCTGCTCAAACCGCGCAAAGCAGGCGACCATGCTCGCGTATTTCACCACGGACGCGGCAATCTCCAGGAATGCACTCCAGGAGGCGCTGGACAACGCCCTGGGGGCGTCCTTCAACCGCATCGTCGTCGACGGCGACACGTCGACCAACGACACGATGCTTGTCCTTGCAAACGGACTTGCCGGCAACAATGAGATTCACCGTGAGACTCCCGAGCAGGAGCTCTTCTGCGAGGCGTTGCGCCACTGTGCGGAGGAGCTTGCGAAGGCGATGGTGCTTGACGGGGAGGGGGTCTCGAAATTTGTCGAGCTGCGTGTCTTTGGCGCGATGGACGACGAGGGCGCCCGGCAGATTGCCGAGTCGATTGCCCGTTCGCCTCTTTGCAAGACAGCCTGGTATGGCCAGGATCCCAACTGGGGGCGCATCCTCTGCGCCGCCGGCTACAGCAAGGTCCCCTTCAAGCCCACCCAGGTGAATCTGGATTTCGACAATGTCCCCGTGGTCAGAAACGGCCTTGCCGCCCCCGGCACCACGCGGGAGGAGCTGGCTGAAGTCCTCAGGAAGCGCTCCTTCCAGGTGAGGCTCTGCGTCGGCCCCGGGCCAGGGCGCTTTGTCCTGTGGACATGCGACCTTACCCACGACTACGTCAAGATCAACGCCGACTACCATACCTGAAACCCCGCCGCCCCAGGGCCGCGCACTGCCAGGCCGACTCCGTGTCCTCCCTTCTGCACATACTAGGCCATCCCGACTACCCGCTCGGAGTTCCGGGACACCCCGAAGACTCGCAGCTCTTCAACTGCTGGAATTTCTGCCAGGTTGCGGAGATGCTCGGGATTCCGTATCTCTACTACGGGGTGGATGGCTCATGCTGCCCGCCGGGAAGCCATGGGCGTGCCGTGCCGCTTGGGGAGTCCCCCGAGCGCTGGGCGTACCGGAGCCCCTGGCACAGGGAATACACCCGGCGCGTCAACCAGTCCCTGAAGGAGCATCTACAGTGTGACGGTTCACGGGAGTGGGTCGCATCAATCTACGGCATCGCCCAGAGCGACATCTCCGTCCCATCCGACATACCGGTCTTTGAGCCGATGCTTGGCTACGGCACCAGCTGGACCCACTACCGGGTCTTCCCCTCTTACGCCCACCAGCAGGTGATCTACACCCGCCAGCCGGGGAGTTGCAAGGACAGGTTTTTCGACACGGTGATTCCACACTTCATCAATCCGGGCGACTACCCCTTCACCGAGTCGCCGGCCGGGTATCTTGCGTATCTTGGACGTGCGGCCGAAGACAAGGGGATTGCCCTTGCCCGCGAGGCGGCCGCGACCGCGGGGATGGAATTCCGTGAGATTCACCGAGGCTGTGCCGGAGAGGAGAAGGCGGCCTTCCTTGGCGGCGCACGCGCAGTCCTGATGCCGACGTTGTACCTGGAGCCCTTCGGGTATGTCGCCATCGAGTCGATGATGTGCGGGACGCCTGTCATCTCGACGGACTGGGGATCCTTCCCCGAAATCATCCGACAGGGCGTGGACGGCTTCCGATGCCGCACGGCCGCCGAGTTTTTGCGTGCGGTGAGGCTCTCCGCAAGCCTGGACCGCCGCGCGATCCGCGAGGGATGCCTGGCGAGGTACACAGTCGCCGCCGTGGCCGACGCATACGGCAGATACCTGGATTTCATTTGGAATACACAACGCTACGGGGGATACTACGCCCCTGATGCAATCAGATAAGAAGGACACCACAACAATGCTGAACATCATTCCAGATCTGGAGCAGTTTTCGCTTGGGGAACCCGGCGGGCCTGTAAGCCTGAAGCTCCAGGGCAAGCCTGGCAAGCCCGCGAAGGCGACGCCGAGGCTTCCCGCCGTGAAGAAGACGGCGCACCGCGTCTCCACAAGCGCCCCCGTCAAGGCCGCCTCCGCAAATCCGTACAACTACGGCCCCTCCGGCCCTGCATTCAGCGGCGGTCCCTCCGGCCCCATGTTCACCGGCGGCCCCTCCGGACCCGCATTCATGGGAGGCCCCTCCGGACCCATGATCTAGCCGCGCCCCGCAGTTTCAAGCAATACCCAATAGAAAGGTGCAAGAAAATGAAGAATGTACTCGGAATAGACATCGGCGGCACCAAGATAGCCGTCTGCCTTGCCAATGAGAAGGGAGAGATCCTGGGGTCGGAGCGTTTCCCCTCCACCAAGACCTGCGAGGAGGCGGTGGACAGGATTGCGTCCCTTGCCAACGACCTGCTCGAGATGAAGGAGATGACCATGGCGGACGTGGCATGCTGCGGAATCTCCGCACCCGGCCCCCTCGACACAGCCGAAGGACTCCTCCTGCGATCCCCGAACCTGGGATGGGCGGACAAGAGCCCGATTGCATTCTATCTCGAGGAAAAGCTCGGAGTCCCCGCCATTCTTGAAAACGACGCCAACGCCGGTGCGCTGGCGGAGTGGTTCTTCGGCCACGGCAACGGCAAGTCGAACATGATCTACATGACCATGTCCACGGGTGTCGGGGCGGGCGTCATCTGCGAAGGAAAGCTTCTGCACGGCGTCAATGGAAATGCCGGAGAGGTGGGGCACATCTGCCTCGACATCAATGGCCGCAGGTGCAATTGCGGGCTTCGCGGCTGCCTGGAGGCGTATACCGGCGGCCAGGCGGTCCAGCACTTCATGCAGAGCCAGCTCAAGGACGACCCGCGCCACGAGTTCTTCAGCCTCCCATGCGTCAACGGCAAGGTGGAGAACCTGAACTTCAAGGCGCTTCTCGAGGGCGTCAAGGCAAAGATTCCACTGGCGCTCGAATGGTGGGACGAATACTGCCTCCGCCTGGCACAGGGCATCGGAATCATTGGAACCTGCTTCAATCCCGAGCTGATTGTGCTGGGGACAACCTCCCACTATGCCGGAGACCTCCTTATGAAACCACTCCGGGAACTCCTGCCGCGCTTCATGTGGAGGCAGTTCTACGAGCCCCTGGCCATCACGGACAGCGCCCTGGGCATCCGCATCGGCGAGATGGCGGGCGTCTCCGTCGCATACAACAATCTCTACGAAAAGGGAATTTGGACTCCTCCTGCGTAGAAGTTGCATGCTCCCCCCCATCTCCTCCCCTTTGACAGGGAGGGGATGGGTTGAAAATATCCGAATGAGGGTTAAATTGTGCGCTTTGCGTTGATGCACAATACTTTCCATATCTCCCAAGCTTTTTGAACATACGGAGACACGACCTTGAACACACTTCTTTTCAAATCTCTGGTCCTTGCCCAGCAGGCTGGCGAGGCAGTCGCACAGGCTACTCCTGACGCAGCCAATGGCGGCGCGGCCGCAGGCCGGCCGGCCCAAGGCAGCCCGTTTGCCAGCCTGTGGATCTTCATTCCGATTTTCGGTCTGATGTATTTCCTTATGATTCGTCCCCAGCAGAAGAAGCAGAAGCAGGTCCAGGAGATGCTGCGCCAGCTCAAGGCCGGTGACAAGGTGATGATGAACAGCGGCGCCCTCGGAACCATCTCCGGCGTCACTGAGAAGACTGTGAAGGTCACCTTCGCGGACGGACATGTCATCGAGTTTGTCAGGGCGGCTGTCGCCGAAATCCTCCCCGCCTTCCCTGGCGAGGAGACCCCCGAGAAGAAGGACGAGAAGAAGTAGAAACCGCCGCCCTTCCGAGTTCATCGACGAGTAGAGATTATTCAGAAAACACGGCATCCCCTACATGAAAAAGTCACTGATTATTCGCTGGGCAGTCATTCTTGTGATTGTGATTGGATGGACTCTCTCCATCTTCCCGATGAAGGACAAGGACTTCCTGGTTGAGTTCAACAACCGCGCGAAGAAGTCCGTCGCGGCACTCCAGAAGAAGGCCGAGCGCGCCGAGGTCCTCAAGGAGAAGCTTGACGGCATCGCCGACAAGAACTCCCAGGAGTATCTCTCCGTCAGCAAGGACCTTGCCGCGACTGCGGCAAATACCGGCATCTCCGCAAGCCAGGCGTTGGACGAGTGGAAGGAGCTGAACCGCCGCATCGACTGCCTCAGGGAGGGCAAGGACCTCGACGGCAACCCCGTCTCCGATGAGAACAGGATCGCCCTTTCCTCCTACAAGCTGGTGGAGATGGCCGCTCACGGAGACAATGAGAGCAACAGGTCCATCCGCCTGGCCAATTTCATCTCCGTCCCGCATGTGAGAAGCGCCAACAACAAGACGGTCATGCGCTATGTCCGCAACAAGACCGCCGGCAGGCTGCATCTCGGACTCGACCTGCAGGGCGGCACCGAGTTCGTCGTCTCCTTCAATGGCAGCGACCTCCCCGACGGGCTCACCTCCGAGACCGTCCGCGACCAGATTCTCGAAATCCTGCGCAACCGACTGGACAAGACCGGCGTCACCGAACCCGAACTGAAGGCGATTACCTCGACGGACATCTCAATTCGCATGCCCTCGGTTGACGAAGGCGACAAGACCGGCATCCGCTCCACCATCCGCGACTCCGCGAAGCTCCAGTTCTTCCTGGTCAGCAAGGACAACGCAACGCTGCTCCAGCAGTATGAGAACGACACGAACTTCGTCAATCCCCCGAATGTCATCCGCAAGGAGATTGTGGAGGAGGAGAATGGCAGCGAAGTTATCCGCACGGTCTTCCTGGAACGCCAGCCCGCCCCCGTCCGTGGCGAGGACATCACCTCCGCCTTCGCCACGGCTGACCAGTTCGGCCGCTGGATGATCTCCATGTCCTTCAACGAGCGCGGCGCAGCCGCCTTCGGTGACGTGACAGCAGCCAATATCGGCCGCCAGCTGGCAATCGTCCTGGACGACACCTGCTACTCCGCGCCGACCATCCAGGGCGCCATCACCGGCGGCCAGGCGCAGATCACCGGCTCCTTCACGCTGGAGGAGGCCAAGCGCCTCGCCGGCGTCATCTCCTCGGGCAATCTGCCTGTCTCCATCGACATCTCCTCCGAGTTCGGAACGGAGCCGTCCCTGGGCATGGACTCCGTCCACTCCGGCCTTTTCGCCGGCATCCTGAGCCTTATCGTGGTCATCATCTTCATGATTGGCTACTACCGTTTCTGCGGTCTGGTGGCAGACATCGCGCTGATTGTCAACACGGTGCTGGTTCTCGGCACGATGGCGATTCTCAACGCCACCATCACGATGCCCGGCATCGCGGGTATGATCCTGACGGTTGGCATGGCTGTTGACGCCAACGTCCTCATCTTCGAGCACATCCGCGAGGAGCTTGTCAAGGGGCGCAGCGTCGAGAGCGCTGTCAAGGACGGCTATGCCGGCGCCTTTGGCGCAATCTTCGACTCCAACCTCACCACCATCCTCACCTGCTGGATGCTCTATGTCTTCGGCTCCGGCACAGTCCAGGGCTTCGCAGTCACCCTGGCATTCGGTGTCATCGCCTCGATGTTCACGGCGCTCTTCATGACCCGTGCAATCTTCGACCTCTTCATCTACAAGGGCTGGATCAAGTCCCTCTCCATGGGCGAACTCAAGTTCCTCAAGAACAGCAACTACGACTTCGTCAGGATGATGAAGCCGGCAGTATGCCTCTCGGTCACCCTGGTGGTGATCTCGCTGGCAGTCGCCTTCATCCGCGGCAATTCGCTGATGGGCATCGACTTCGCCGGCGGCACGCAGATCACCTACGCCTGCGACGGCGACGACCCGCAGGTCGCGGAGGTGCGCGCATACCTCGCCAATGAAGGCTACGAGACCGCCAAGGTCGGATACAAGCGCGGACAGTCGGGCAACACAGAGCTGGAAATCGTCGTCCCCTCCCTCAAGGAGAATCCCGATGTCTTCAGCCAGGAGCTGGATGTCGCCTTCCCCCAGTGCAAGCTCACCCAGGGCGCAATCTACCAGGTCGGCCCCTCGGTCGGCAGCAAGTTCCGCACCGACTCCCTCAAGGCTGCGATCTTCTCCTTCGCGCTGGCCTGCCTCTACCTCGCATTCCGCTTCCAGTGGATGTACGGCGTGGCGGCTGTCGTCGCAGTCATCCACGACGTAATCGTCTCGGCGGGCATCTTCTTCCTGGTCTTCCAGGGAGAACTCTCCCTGACGGCAGTCGCGGGCTTCCTGACAATCATCGGTTACTCGCTGAACAACACAATCGTCATCTTCGACCGCATCCGCGCCGAGGCCGAAATGCATCCCGAGATGACATATACCCAGCTGGTGAACCGCTCCATCAATGCGACTCTCTCCAGAACCACGCTTACCACCCTCACCACGCTCTTCGCGGTCATCATCCTGATGGTCTTCGGCGGCGGCGTGATCCTGGACTTCGCACTCATCATGTTCTTCGGTCTTGTCTGCGGAACTTTCTCCAGTCTCCTTATCTCCACGGCCTTCGTGAAGCGCTGGCACAAGCGCTCCATCCAGGACAAGAACGAAAAGGCGACCCTGAAAAAGGCGTAATACAGATTGAAGTTTTACGGGAAATCGCTACATTAACGCGGTTTCCCAATCAACAACTTCTTCGGGGTGTGGCTCAGCCTGGTTAGAGCGTCACGTTCGGGACGTGAAAGTCGGAGGTTCGAATCCTCTCACCCCGACCAGCTTATCAAGAAAAGCCCGTCAATCGGCAATCGATTGACGGGCTTTTTTTACAGGGGGGCGGCGGTATGTTTCCCGCAGAGACGCAGAGGCACAGAGTGTGTTTTAAGAGGCATTGAGATTACAACTATTGATCACGCGCACGATCCCGTCCCTCATCAAGGCCATGCCAAAGTTCATTACCAGACCGATTTCCAGGCCGGAGAGCACAAGATATGTCCGTAGCTGCTTTGCGAAAACGGGATTCATCGCGCTGGTAGATTTCAACTCGACGACGACCGTCCCATCCACAAGCAAATCAAGTCTAAACGCATCTCCAAACGTCTCGCCTTCATACACAAAACCGATGGATTTCTGGCATTCCACAACATGCCCGCGTTTCCTCAGTTCGATCGACAGCATCCGCTCGTAAACCGACTCCAACATTCCAGGCCCGAACATCTTGTGGATCTTCATCGCCGAATCGATTATGTCGCCGGTTATCCGCCTCACATCATCTTCCCTCACTTTACCTCCTTCACATTCTCTGTGCCTCTGCGCCTCTGTGGGAAACATAACCCCATGCCCCCCTGTAAAAAAAGCCCGTCAATCGATAGCTGTAATCTCAATGCTTCTTAAGACACACTCTGTGCCTCTGCGCCTCTGTGGGAAACATAATCAGAAAGAATCCCTTCCGCGATTTCGATGCACCTTGCGCATGGGGTTTTTGCGACGCCTTTGATTTCGCGGCACGTCAGTGCGCCCGCATCCTTCAGAAATGCCTTCCTGACCTCGTCGTGGCGTTCTGGGGGCGTCAGCAGCAATGTGGCGTGGAGTGCGCCGCAGAATCCCTCCGGAGCCCGTCCGCCGCCGCAGGAACGGAGTTCCTCCTCCAGTTCGGGATGGCCGGTGCCCAGGGCGACGGATTGGGCGCAGTTATAGGGATGTCCTGGGGCTGTGAAGTATTCGATGGGTGACATTGTTGTTGTGGGTTGTGTGTGGCGATGAAGACGATATGACTTTCCTACTCCCAGTTGCGGACTCCTGCCTTCTGAAGGGCATTGAAGGAGAGCATTGGAATCAAGTCTCCAGGCTTGAGGCCGATTTCCTGCGCCAGGCCATGGCGTATTTCAAGGGAGCAATAGACAGGCATCTCGATGGCGTAGCGGGGGAGTCGTTCCTCATACTCCTCCATTGATTCGTCGGCACGCCTTTGTGGTTCGACGGCCATCTGCCTGATGGCGATTACCCGCCCTTCCAGATCCAGGAAGACGAGATCCAGGGGAATCAGGGTGTTTTTCATCCAGAATACCTGTGGACGCGGCGGAAATGAGATGAATGCCATTGCCTCCGTGTCAGCCAGTTTCGTGCATCCCTGGAGCCCCTGTGCCCGAGCCTCGGGAGTCACGGCCAGCCGGACAATGGAGAAGACATGCCCCACGGCCTCGACGTCAAGCAGGTAGTCCGCCGCGGGAATGGCTGTGGCGAGGAATAACAGAAACAGGGTCGTCGTTGCAAATCTCTTGGCCATATTTGCTTTTTTGGGGGGAGGGCAGGGCGGACACGCGGAGGCTGTTTGCGTGCCATCTCCTGACAGCAAAAATGCCACGATGTTTCGTCCATCGCGGCATTCTGCGTAGTGTCTATATGAGTCTGTGGTTCAGCCTGTCAGATTGGGACTCCGAGGGTTTTTCCTTCCCAGCTTGCGGGGGCGTTGCCCGGGAGGTCGCTGTCCGGGTCGGAGTGGATTCCGACGCATCCGGCGGCAAATGCCATGGCCAGCGCACAGAGCGCGACCAGCGCGAGTCTTCGCAGTGTGGCGAGGCTGCCTCTCATCCTGGTTCCCGTGTGGTTTCTAGAAGAGGAAGAGAGCCTTCAGGGAGAGCAGCTGGAGGGCGATTGTCACCACCATCAGCGCGGTGGCGCCGCAGACGGCGATGTCGCCGAAGGTCATCTTCTCGCCAGGGGCCGCAGGGCGTCTTGGAGCCTTCTTCTTTTCGGGGGCTGGCACGGTAGCTGCCGATGCATCTGCGGGCTTGCCGGCATCGGCGGTATTCTTCTTCAAAAATGCCATTTTGCTTTCTCCTACCTAGTGTTTAGAGTTACGGCTGGAGGATGGGGCTAGCCAGAAGCACGGTGTCGTCCCTGTTGATGGCGCTGACACTGCCGTCTTCGATGACCGCGAGGGAGTTGAAGGGAGTGACCTTTATGACGCGGATCATCGCAATGTACTTGCCGTTGCGGAAGATGCTCAGCCTGACGCCTTCGACGACCTCGCCATGGGTCAGGGATGTGACGACATAGCCGAATTCGGCGTTGGTGCCCAGGACTGCGCCGGAGATGTCGCTGTTGATCTGCTCCTTGCTGGCGATGGGGTTCGGGTTGTAGTTGCCGCTGGGCGTGACGGTGTCCATGATTGACTTGAGGACGGCCTCGTCGGTGCGCCATGCCTCTTCCCACTCAGCGGCCTTCTTGAGGGCCTCGTCGCGTTCGGCAATCAGCTGTGCCTTCTCGTCCTCCAGGTTGTTGATGCGTGCAAGCTGCGCCTCCAGGGTCTTGAGATCCTCGCGGAGCTTCTGGATTGCGTTCTCGTTGGACGCCTTCTCGGCCTCGGAAAGACCGGTGTTGCCAATCGAGTTGCCGGCATTGGCGGATGCCCAGGTGACGTCGCGGACGTCGGCCTTGCGCAGAATCTTGGTGAGGTCACGGGCGAAATTCGCAAACTGGGTGTAGTTCGCCTTGAGGGCGGAGAGGTTCTTCGCTGCATCGCGGAAGGCCTGGACATCCTTGTTGTCAAGGGCGCCATTCTCGGTGATGCGGCCGGAATAAGCCTCGCGGACATTCAGCAGGCGGAGAACCTGGTTGAGCTGGCTCTTCAGGTTGTTGTCCCGGGCGACTCTTGCGCGGACAAATGCGGAGAACGCCTCCAGGCCGCTGGCATACTCGTTGAGATTGTTGAGGACGGTCGGCTGCGGGCGCTTGTCAACGGGGCACTCCAGGGGGATTGCGACCTTTTCAATGACGTCCGAGATGATCTTGTCCCGCTGGTCGACAACGTTCTGCGCCAGGTCTTCGAGTGGGGCGGCCGCCTTTGCGGTGGCTCCGGCCTCGCCCTTCGTGGACTCCCAGCCGAGGGAGCCGGTCTCCTTCCCGTCGGAGATGCCGAAGGAAAGCTGGTTTGAGACACCGCTGCTTGAACCGAGAATGCTCGAGACCTCGACCGTGGTCGAGGCAAGTTCCGCATACCGGTCTGCGTGCTGCTTGGAAAGTTTCAGGCAGAAGACCGCGAAGACAACTGCGACGATGGACAGCACGAGGGCTGCCACGCCGATGATTTTCCCTTTCTTACTCATTGAGAAGGAATCTCCTTAACGTTCTGTAAAACAGAGGTGGCAAGATAACAAACCGTAAACAATGAAAGTTAGTCTTTCATCATTCAATTTCAAGCCGTGAGCGCGCTTTTTTTCCCGTATCGGCCGACTTTATGTAAGATTTACTCCGTTAGGCACTTTTGTTCAGTATCCCGAAGCGAAGGATTTGTAGAGGATGTAGAACCAGTTCCCCCCGACGACCCAGATGAGGGCGGGCACCGCGAAGTATGGCGCGAAGGGGACCTGCGCGCAGGCGGCGGGCGTGGAGGCCTGCTTCTGCCTTCTGGGGATTCCCAGGGAGACGATCGCCCCCAGGAATCCGAGGAGGGTTCCGCCGGCCAGGAGGAATACCACCGCGTCGCATCCCAGGAACGCCCCGGTCATTGCGAGCATCTTGATGTCGCCCCGTCCGAGTGGTTCCGATGGGATCGCGTCCCCCTTGTCCCCCTTGCGCCGTCTTATTGCGGCGAGTGCCTTGACTCCGGCCTGGTACACGATTTCCAGCAGGAGCCATCCCAGGAGGAGTCCGAGGACGCAGTCCGCCAGCGCGGCGATTCTGTCCGCCGCCGCGTGTGGCATTGCCATTCCGCGGATTGCGGTGACGAGCCTTTCGGTGAGGAGCGTGCCGAAGTCCGGGTTTCCCGGCGCGGCCAGTGCGGGTCTCGTGTATGGCAGCAGGAGGCTGAACGCCAGTGCGGCGGCCATTCCCGAATAGGTCACGACATTTGGGATGACATGGCTTTCGAAGTCGGTCCTTGCAACGGCGAGGATTGCGCCTGCGAACCAGAACCACGGGAACATCGTCGAGAGCGGAAGCCCCTCCCGGTAGACCCTCACCGCGATGAGCGCGTAGAGAATCCCCGCCGCAGTCTCCCCGGCGGGATACTTCCAGGAGATTGGCAGATGGCAGCTGCTGCACTTGCCGCCCAGGAAGACCCAGCTGACAATCGGAATGTTCTCCCAGGGGCGGATCCTATGGCCGCACTTGGGGCAGGTGCTGGGGGGAGTCACAAGGGACATCCCCCGGGGAAGGCGCCAGACCACCACGTTCAGAAAACTGCCGACGACAGCTCCTATGACGAATCCGATGATGGCCAGCGTGTACATTCCTGCGGGATGGGCTTAGAATCCGAAGAACTCCTTGGGACGGTCGTAGGCGAGGCGTCGGGCCAGCTTTACCGCGGTGGCGCGGGACATCTGGTTCCGGTCCGCCATGTCGCCGAGGACTCCTGCGAGAGTCCTGCGGTACACATCGAAGCGGGAGCCGTATGAGAGGATCTTCCTGGAGTCGGAGACCATTCCCGTCATGTTGCTCAGCAGGTCGATGGATGCGCCCAGCTCCAGCTGGTTGCGGATGCCGATGTAGGAGTCGTTGAGCCACCAGGCAGGTCCGAGGCAGACATTGCCGCCGAAGGCGCGGGTCAGCATCGCCAGGGTCGCATTGTGGGACGGGTTCATGTTGTAGAGAACCACCTTCAGGCGCCCGTCGAAGCGGTTGAGCAGCGGCAGCAGCGGCTGGACTGCGTCGACGGCGTGGTCCGAGATGTCGCCGCCCACGTCCGGCCCCAGCGCCTTGTAGAGGGAGTCCCGCACGTCGCGCACTGCGCCGTAGTGGATTTGGAAGACCCATCCCTTCTTTGCGTCAAGCTCCGCCATCTCGTTGAGGAAGAATCCCCTGAACTCCTCGGCCTCGCCGTCGGCCAGGATGTCGCCCTGACGCGCCCTCAGGAAGAGTTCCGACGCCCTCTCCCTGGAGGGTGAGAGCGTGGAGGGCGTGAGGACGCCGTGGTCGGATGCGACCGCGCCCAGCCTGCCCATGGCGTCATGCGCCTTGGAGAGGATGTCCAGGAAGTCGTCAAGCGTATCCACCTCGCGGTCCCAGTGTTCGCCCAGCCTTTCCACGTATGCGTTCCAGGATGGCCTCTGGATGTTCATTGCGTTGTCCGGCCTGAATGTTGGCCTGACCCGTCCCGCCAGGGGGCTCTTTGCGAGTTCCTCGTGGTATGCGAGAGTGTCCGCCGGGTCGTCCGTCGAGCACATTGCCTCGACGTTCATCGCCTGGATCAGTGCCTGCGGCGCGCAGTCGCTGCTTCTGAGTCGTTCCTTTGCCGCCTCCCAGATCGTGTCCGCGTTCTCTTCGTTGATTTCCTGGTTGATGCCCAGGCGTGTCTTGATGTCGAGGTGTATCCACTCGTAGGTGGGGTTGCCGGCGAAGAGTTCGAAGACCCCCGCCAGGGCGCGCCACTTCTCAAGGTTGGAGGTCTCCTTGCCTGTGACAAGCTCCTCGGGGACGCCGCACTTGCGCATAAGCTCCCAGACGTAGTGGTCGGTGGCGGCCTCCGCCTCCCAGATGTCCTGGAAGCAGCGGTTTTCAGCAAGCGCCTTGACGTCGCAGTGGTTGTGTGGGTCCAGGATCGGGAGGTCGGCAATCTCCTCGTAGACTGCCCGTGAGGTATCCGTCACCAGGAGGTAGTTGTTGGTCAGAAATGTCATTTTTTTACCCTCTTGCGGAGAATTCTGGGTGAGTGACACGCCCTGTTACTTGACCACGATGCCGATGAGGCGCCCAGGCACCGCGATTTCCTTGACGATTGTCCTGCCTTCCACCAGCGCCTGGACTTCGGGGTTGGCGTGCGCCAGGGCGATCATCTGCTCCTTGTCGGCGTCTGCGGGAATCATCATCCGGACCTTTGGCTTTCCGTTGAGCTGGATGAGGATTTCGACCTCGTCCACCTTCAGCTTATCCTCGTCGTACTTTGGCCACGGGTGGTATGCGAGGGTGTCGGTGTGTCCGAAGCGGCTCCAGAGTTCCTCGCAGATATGCGGCGCCATCGGGGAGAGCAGCAGGATTGCCGTCTCTATTGCCTGGCGGTTTCTGTGCTGGAGTTTTGAGAACTCGTTCTGGAAGACCATCAGCTGGCTGATGGCCGTGTTGTAGGAGAGCGACTCGATGTCCTCGCTCACCTTCTTGATTGTCTGGTGGAGCAGGCGTTCCTGGTCGCGCGTCAGCGGCGTGTCGTCCACCTGCGGCGCGACTCCGCCGTTTTCCGTTTCGATGCACATCCTCCAGAAGCGGTGGAGGAAGCGGTAGACTCCTTCGACGCCCTGGGTGGACCAGGGTTTGACCTCTCGCAGCGGCCCCATGAACATCTCATAGAGCCTGAATGCGTCCGCCCCGTACTGGCGGATGATGTCATCGGGATTGACGACATTCTTGAGGGACTTGGACATCTTCGCCGGGAGGCTCGTGAGCTCCTCGCCGGTCTCCTTGTTGAAGAACTTCCCGTCGCGCGCCTCCACCTTGTCGTTGGGGATGAGGACCCCGCGCTTGTCCTTGTAGGAGATGCCGAGGATCATTCCCTGGTGGATGAGGCGCTTCCAGGGTTCTGGCGTGGAGACCAGCCCCAGGTCGTAGAGGACGTGGTGCCAGAAGCGCGAGTAGAGCAGGTGGAGGACGGCGTGTTCCGCGCCGCCGACATAGAGGTCCACCGGCATCCAGTACTTCTCCTTTTCGGGATCCCAGCCCCGCTTGTCGTTGTGCGGGTCGATGTAGCGCAGGTAATACCAGCAGGAGCCCGCCCACTGTGGCATGGTGTTGGTTTCGCGGGTGCAGACCTCCCCCGTCTTCGGGTCGGTCCACTTGAGCCACTCCTTTGCGCGCGCCAGCGGGGGTTCCCCTTCGGCGGTGGGCTTGTAGTCCTCGAGTTCGGGGAGGACGACGGGGAGCTGGTCTTCGGGGACGAGTCCCACGTGTCCGTCCGGGTAGTGGACCAGGGGGAATGGCTCGCCCCAGTAGCGCTGCCGGCTGAAGAGCCAGTCGCGCAGGCGGTAGTTCACGGTGGCCTTGCCGACGCCCTTGCCGGTCATCCAGTCGTTGACGGCCTTCTTTGCCTGCGCCAGGTCCATGCCGTTCAGGTCGAGCCCGTCGTCATTGGCGGAGTTGCAGTGGAGTCCGTCCCCGGTCCAGCAGACCTTTCCCGCGAGGACGTCCTCCAGCTTGACTCCCGCCGCGGTGCAGTCCTCTTCGGAGGGTTTCAGGACGCAGATGACCGGAATGCCGAACTTGGTCGCGAACTCGAAGTCGCGGGTGTCGTGTTCGGGGACGGCCATGATGGCGCCGGTGCCGTAGGACGCGAGGACATAGTCGGAGATCCAGACGGGGATTTCCGCGCCGTTGACGGGGTTGATTGCGTAGGCTCCTGTGAAGACGCCCGTCTTGTCCTTGTTGAGTTCGGTGCGGTCCATGTCGGACTTGTTGCGGGCCTCGGCGGCATACGCCTCCACGGCGGCCTTCTGCTCCGAAGTCGTGATCCTGCCGATGAGTTCATGCTCGGGGGCCAGGACCATGTATGTCGCACCAAAGAGAGTGTCGGGACGCGTGGTGTAGACGCGGATCTTCACGCCGTCGTGCCCCTTCACCTGGAAGTCGACCTCGGCGCCCGTGGACTTTCCAATCCAGTTGCGCTGCATTTCCAGGGTGCCCTCGGGCCAGTCAAGGCCCTCAAGCCCGTCCAGGAGCTTCTCCGCATACTCGGTGATCTTGAGTACCCACTGGCGGATTGGCTTGCGCTCGACTGGGAAGTTTCCGACCTCGGAACGCCCGTTGATGACCTCCTCGTTGGCCAGGACCGTGCCCAGCGCGGGGCACCAGTTGACGGGCTGGAAGGACTCGTATGCGAGCCCCTTCTCGAAGAGCTTGCCGAAAATCCACTGGGTCCACTTGTAGTAGTCAGGGGAGCAGGTGCGGATTTCTCGGTCCCAGTCGAAGGAGAATCCGAAGGCCTCCAGCTGACGCTTGAAGGTCTGGATGTTCTTTGCGGTCGTGATTTCCGGGTGGGTTCCCGTCTTGACCGCATACTGTTCCGCCGGCAGTCCGAATGCGTCCCATCCCATGGCGTGCAGGACGTTGTATCCGCGCATGCGCTTGTATCTGCACCAGATGTCCGTGGCGGTGTAGCCTTCTGGGTGGCCTACGTGGAGCCCCGCGCCTGACGGGTATGGGAACATGTCCAGCACGTAGAGCTTCTCGCGCGTGGCGTCGCAGTCAACGGCGCGGAAGGTCTTGTTCTTCTCCCAGAAGCCTTGCCACTTCGGTTCGATCTTCGATGGGTCGTATATCTTGCAGGTCGGTTGGTCGCTCATTTCTTGGGGTTGATTTGTCCTATTGCTTTCTGCTCTAAAGTCTTGAATGCGTACTATAACACGGTGCGGACTCTCTCTCTGCCTGACATGCACGGCGGAGGGACTGTAAAACGCCGCCCCGGAAGAAGGAGTCAGTAGGAGCCGAGGACGGCGGGGAGCGCCGCCAGGAAGGCGCGCACATCCTCCTCCGTGGAGTCGGGGGCGAGGCTTGCCCTGACCGCACCCCTGGCAAGCCCGTCGGGAACCCCGCGGCTCCTGAGGAGGCGGCTTGTCTCCCCTGATTCCGCGGTGCAGGCGCTGCCCGTGCCAACGAGGATGCCGTGGTCCTTTGCCAGAAGCCTCGCAACCAGGGCGCCCTCGTAGCCCGGAATGGCAAAATAGAGAATATACGGTGATGCGGTTTCCGGGGAGAAGAATACACATTTGTCATTGGTTGTCATGCGTATTCCATCTCGTAGCATCTTGTTAAGGGCGGTTGTCCTTGCGAGGCTCTCCTTTTCCCTTGCGCATGCCTCTTCGGCGGCTGCGGTGAAGAGGAGCATGCTGACCGTGTCGACGGTCCCGCTGACCAGTCCGTCCTGCTGTCCTCCCCCGTGGATGAGGGGGTTCAGCCTGACCTCCTTCCGGTAGACGAGGCACGCGCCCGTGGCGGGGCCGCCGAGCTTGCGTCCCGAGAGTATCGCCATTGCCGCGCGGGATTCGCGCCATGGCACGTGGTGTTTTCCAAGCGCCTGGCACGCGTCGAGCAGCAGATGGCAGGGTTCGGGGAACGGGGACGTGTCCCCGTCCCAGATGACTCCGTTTTCGTTGTTGACGACTGGCAGTGCCGCGAGGGTGGCCCTGCCGGGGAGGCTGCCTCTGGCGTGTCCCCCGTCGTCGATGGTGAACTCGACGACCTTTTGCCCCGTGTGTCGTGCGCTCTCCAGGACTGCGTGGTGTGATCCTGCGTCGACGGCGATGACGCCCCCGCCTTGTGGGTACGGGAATCTCGCGATTGCGAGATTGGCGGCTTCGGTGCCGTTGGCGCACCATACCACCCCGGCCTCCGATTCGTCACTGCCGACAAGCTCCAGAATTCTGCGGGCTGCGAGGCGTAGCGCCCTGCGGCACTCCTCGGCATAGTTTGTCAGCCCATGGGGATTGATTGAATACCGTTCTGCAAGTCGTGCGTATTCCGCCTTGCAGAGGGCGGACGGCTCGTGCCCCGCCGCGCGGTCGAGATCCACCGCCGGCCTTGTGGGAGTCGCTGGCAGATCGTCGAGGAAGCTCATGGTCTCCCTTCCTTCTCCATCCGTTCGCCGACGGCCAGGAGCGTCTTTATGTCCTCCAGGTCGAGGGAGCCGTCTGGCATAAGGGCCGTGTTCACCTGGAGATTCGCATTTGCGAGATGCGCCTCCTTGAGTTCCGCCCAGACCTGTTCGAGCCTCAGGTGGGAGCCTGCGCGCTCGGGAAAGAACCCCCTGTCGTCCCCGCCGCAAAGGCATCTGCGGATTTCAACGGGCTGGGTTGTATTTGCGCCGTAATGTCCGCTTTTGTCAGTAATGTCAAGGACGCTGAAGAAATCCTCCTCCCCCGTGGCTCCTTCCCGGAATGAGACGAGGGCGTTGGGCTGTAGGAATCGAATCATCCTGTAGATGTCCCCAATGTCGAAGGCGGGTTTTCTTCCTGCCAGGTTTTCCCGTCCTGTGAAGGAGATTCCCGCGACGGGGCCGTATTGTGTAAGGAGTTCGTGGAGTTGGTCCTTGACGAGGTTCTGGTATTCCGTCTGTGCCATCACTCCCGTGGGGACACCGTCGGGGTGGACGTGCCTATTGACCCCGAACGGGTATTCGAGGAAGAGCCCGATTCCGTGGAATTCGCATGTTGACGCCAGTTCTCCGACCAGGTCCCTGTTTGCGAGGCTTGTGAGGGAGCTGAAGTCCGTTGTCTTCGTGGCATAGAGGCAGAATCCGTCTGGCAGGACAGCGGGGAAGAGTATATACCTTGCCCCCGCCGCGATTGTCATTTCGACGATGTCGATGGCGTCGAAGTTTTCGCATCGGAATCGTTTTGGGAGTTCGAGATATTGCTGTGCATCCAGTGTCCCTTCGGGGTCTTCCCCTTTTCCGAGCAGCGCCGAGAGCCCGAAGTGCACCGAGATACCCATGATTGCGCTGGAAAACCATTCGAGCGCCGCGTCACGCGGGTTCTCCTTGTAGGTCTCCGCCTGGTCGAAGAGGTAGGTCGGCACGCTGTCGGGCATGCCCTGGTCGTTGTAGTTGACTGTCAAAGCCATCTGTGCTGCTGGTCGCTGCACCCGCGCGGCATGGCCGCCGAGGACAGGGTATGCTTGTGGGGCTGGCTATCTGAGGAACTGCGGCATCGGGAATGCGTGCGCCAGGGCGCGGACTTCCTCGCGCACCTGCTTGCAGACCTCGTCGGAGCCCGCGTTCTCGACGATTCTCGTCATGAAGTCCGCAATCTTCTCCATTTCGGGTTCCTTCATTCCGCGGGTGGTGACGGCGGCCGTGCCGACTCTGATGCCGCTGGTGACGGCGGGCTTCGCCGGGTCGAATGGAATCATGTTCTTGTTTACGGTGATGCCGGCCTTGTCCATCTCGTTGGCGGCGTCCTTTCCGGAGATTCCCTTCGGCCTGAGGTCCACGAGCATGCAGTGGTTGTCCGTGCCGCCTGAGACGATGCGGAAGCCCCGGTCGGTGAGCGCCTTTGCCAGCGCCTTGCAGTTCCTGACCACCTGCTCGCCGTATGCCTTGAACTCGGGGCTCATGGCCTCCTTCAGGCAGACTGCCTTCGCGGCGATGACATGCTCCAGGGGGCCGCCCTGGGTGCCGGGGAAGACCGCCGAGTTGATCTTCTTGATGTACTGCTCCTTGCAGAGGATGAGACCGCCGCGGGGGCCGCGCAGGGTCTTGTGGGTGGTCGTGGTGACGACGTCCGCGAACGGGACAGGGCTGGGATGGACTCCCGCCGCCACGAGCCCTGCGATGTGCGCCATGTCGACCATGAGGAGCGCGCCAACCTTGTCCGCGATTTGGCGGAGGCGCGGGAAGTCGATGATGCGGGGATAGGCGGACGCGCCGGCGAGGAGCATCTTCGGCTTGACTTCCAGCGCCAGTCGCTCGAGTTCATCGTAGTCGATGGTCTCGGTTTCGCGGCTGACTCCGTAGCCCACGAAGTTGTAGGTGCGGCCGCTGAAGTTGATCTTGAGGCCGTGGGAGAGGTGTCCGCCGGCGTCAAGGCTCATGCCGAGGACCGTGTCGCCTGGCTCCAGAAGCGCGAAGTAGACCTCCTGGTTCGCCTGGCTGCCGGAGTGGGGCTGCACATTCGCCGCCTCGGCGCCGAAGAGTTTCTTCGCACGCTCGATGGCGATAGTCTCAATCTGGTCGACAAACTCGCATCCATTGTAATAGCGCTTCTCGGGGAGCCCTTCGGCGTATTTGTTGGTCAGGATGGAGCCCTGGGCGGCGCGGACCGCGGGGCTGGTGAAGTTTTCGCTGGCGATGAGCTCCAGCCCGTCCGCCTGGCGTTCGCTCTCCTTGTCGATGAGCGCGCTCAGCTCGGGGTCGGTCTCGCGAAGTGCCGCGATTTCGTCAAGGGAGTAGTTTTCGACCTTTACGAGGCGGCGGATGTGGCGTTCCTCGTTGGAGAAGGGGGTGTCGAGCCAGGTCTTCACGACGTCTGCGAGTTCATCGTCGCCCATTGCGTCTCCGCCGGTGACGAGGATGTTGCTGCAGTTGTGTTCGCGGCTGCTCCTTGCCTTCCTGACATCTTCGGCGAGTGCGGCCCTGAGGCCATGGAAGCGGTTTGCGATGATGGACATGCCGATTCCGCTGCGGCAGAGGAGGATTCCCGCGTCGACCTTGCCGTCCCGCAGTGCCGTGCACAGAGGCGCCGCGAAGTCCGGGTAGTCGTCCTTCGGGTCGAGGGTCTTCGGTCCGAAGTCAATGGCCTCGTATCCGAGTTCGGCCAGGAGTCCGGCGATGCGGTTTTTCTTGTCGAACCCGCCGTGGTCGGACGCAAGGCCAATCTTCTTTGCGGCGGGGTTCGCTTTCCAGTCTTTGATCATGGTTCTCCTTCAGGTGGAAGTATGTCTTGGTTTCGTTGAATGGAAATCCGCGTGTCGCAGGAACGCATGTCAGGCCGTCTCCTCAAGCTTCTTCATGACGAGCTTCAGGTCGTTCCAGACAAGGCGCTTTGTGGCCACCAGGTCCTGCGGAAAGTTCTCGTATCTGAGGATGTATGCGGGGTGGAATGTCGCCATCACGGGAATCCCGTCGTATTCCATCCAGCTTCCCCTGTGGCTCGTAATCCCCTTGATTTGCATCAGCGCGTAGAGCGCGGTGCCCCCAAGTAGGACGATCACCTTCGGCTTGACCAGGGCAATCTGCCGCCGCAGGTAACCGAGGCAGACCTCCGCCTCGTCCTTGAAGGGGACGCGGTTTTCCGGAGGGCGGCACTTGACGACGTTGGCGATGTAGACTGCCTTCGATGGCTCGGCGGAGTCGCGGTCGCGCCCCATTGCCTTGATCATGGCGGTCAAGAGGCGTCCTGCCTTGCCGACAAAGGGCTTTCCCTGCAGGTCTTCGTCCTCGCCTGGTCCTTCTCCGATGAACATCAGCGGCGCTTCGCGGAGTCCGTCCTCGAAGGCGATGTTCTTCCGCGTCTCCCCGAGTCGGCAGCACTTGCAGCTGAGGCAGTGTTCCTGGAGCTGTTCCCAGGATGCATTCGAGAGGTCGGGGAGTTTTGGGAAGGAGCGTCCGTCCTTTGGCGGTTCCCTGAAGAAGGTCCGCCTGTTTGCCGTGGCGGCGGCTCTTGCGGGTGCCGCCGGCGCCTTCGTGGCAGGAGCAACGGAGCCTTCAGCCTGTTCCCTTGACTCGAGCGCCCGTGTGTAGCGATCGTATGCGGCACGGCGCTCCTCCTCCGATGGCATGGCCACGGGAGGCGCGACCACTGAGGGTCTCGCCACGGGCCTGCGGCCCAGGACCTGCCGGTTGGCTCTGGAAAGCTCGACTGCGGTGACGCCACGCTGCTGGGACGCCCGTATGAGCCGAACGATTTCCTCGAGAATCGTCATTGGAGGGGAAAGTGGGAATGGAGCCGCGGCGGAATGCGCCGCTACAGGGTGATTTCGACCTTGCGGTCGCCGGAGGTGACTTCGCCGATGGCCATGCCGTGGAATCCCGCGCCACGGATGATCGAAAGCCCTTCGTCTGCCCTGTCCGCAGGAACAAACCATACCATGCCGACGCCCATGTTGAAGACGCGGTACATCTCGTACGGGTCGATGCCGCCGGTCTTTTCAATGAGGCGGAAGATCGGGGGGACGTTCTCGATTCTACGCGCGTCAAAGCGGACTCCCGTGCCCTCGGGAAGGACTCTGGGAACGTTGTCGTAGAGTCCGCCGCCGGTGATATGGGCGATGCCGTTGACGGGGAAGTCTGAGTCGAGCGCGCTCTTGACTGCCTTCCAGAAGCATTCGTGGGGCTCCAGGAGAGCTTCGCCGACGCTTCTGCCGCCCAGTTCCGCAGGGCGGTCGTTGACATTGAAGCCGCCCTTGTCGAAGAGCACTTTCCTGGCGAGTGAGAAGCCGTTGGTCTGGAGTCCCCTGGAGGAGATGCCGAGGGCGATGTCGCCGGGGCGGATCTTCTCTCCGGTGATGATGCGGTCCTCCTCGACAATTCCCGTGATGCATCCGACGAGGTCGAAGTCATTGCCATACATGCCGGGCATTTCGGCGGATTCGCCGCCAATCAGGCAGACTCCCTCCGCCTTGCATGCGTCGGCGCAGCCGCCAAGCACATCCTCGTAGAGGGGGCTTCGCATCTTGCCAATGCCGATGTAGTCGAGGAAATAGACTGGGGTGGCGCCCTGCACGGCGATGTCGTTGATGCAATGGTTCACAATGTCGTGTCCCACGGTGTCGAACTTCTGCATCATGGCCGCAATCATCAGCTTGGTGCCGACACCGTCGACCGAGACCACCATGACGGGCTTCTTCCACTTGGTCAGGTCAATGCGGTAAAGCCCCCCGAAGCCGCCAATCGGAGCGAGCACCTGGGGAGTTCTCGTCGCGGAAATCCGCCCCTTTACATTCTTCAGCAACTGGGTTGCCAGGTCAATGTCGACGCCAGCCTCTTTGTAGGCTTCGCTCTTGCCTTCCATCTTGCTCATATTCAACGGGTAATCTCTCCTGACGAGTGGGTAAAGGGTGGGCCGGGAAAAGGGGGGATAACGGAAACTCGTCTAATATAATGACCCAGCGAAGGAGCGGGAGGCGGATGCCCCCAACGAGCCCGGAGGGGCGAAGGTGGCATGGGGCGGGGCGCGCCTTGCACGCCCTTCCTGGCTATAGCCCCAGGACCTGCCTCATGTCATATTTCCCGGGGACGGCGGTGGCGAGGAACCTGGCTGCCCTGAGGGCTCCCTTTGCGAAGGTCTTCCTGCTGGAGGCCTTGTGCGTCAGCTCGATGCGTTCGCCCTCGGTCGCGAATATGACCGTATGGTCTCCGACCACGTCTCCACCTCGCAGGGCATGCATCCCGATTTCGTTTTTCGGCCGTGCCCCCACGAGACCCTTTCTGCCGTGCCTGACATCCTCCTCGTAGGATAGCCCCCGCGCGGCGGCGAGGATCTGGCCGAGTTTTTCGGCGGTTCCGGAGGGCGCGTCCTTCTTTTGGTTGTGGTGCATTTCGACGATTTCGATATCGTATCCGTCGCCAAGTATGGTCGCCACCTTTTCGCAGAGTGCGAAGAGCAGGTTGACTCCGACCGACATATTCGGGGATTGGACGATTCGTGCGCCGTCATCGGCGAGCCTGCGGAGCATCTGCAGGTCTTCGTCTGTGAGTCCTGTGGAGCCGATGACGAGCGAGACCCCCTTTGCTGCCGCGATTGGCGCGTAGTGCCGTGTCACGGCCGCCGCCGTGAAGTCGATGAGGCAATCCGCGTTCTTGAGCGCCTCTTCGATGTCGGCGGTGATTTTGACTCCGCATGGGTCGCCCCCTGCGAGTGCCCCCGCGTCCACCCCGATGAACGGGGATTGGGGCGCCTCGAGGGCTCCTGCGAGTTCGAGCTCCGGGTCTTCCTGGATTTCCGCCACGAGGGTTCGCCCCATCCGTCCTGCTGCGCCAAGAACGACATTTCTGATCATGGTATTATTCCTCCTCCTGTTTGCTCTCGGCGCCCTCGGGCTTTTCCGTGGAATCGCCCTCCTTTTCCCCTTCTGCCAGGTCCTGGTAGATATCGTAGTCGTAGAGCTTGTAGTGCTTCGTCTCGTCCTTCTGCCACTGGGGGAGCAGGTCCGGGTAGTCGCCGGCCGGGTTTCCCTTGTATACATCCCACTGCGCCCCGTTCCTGAAGAACTCCAGGGCCGCCTGGATATTCGGGTCCAGGGTGTCGGCCTCGGCCTTGCTCTTCGCCTTCATGATGGCGATGTAGTCCTTGCGGACGAGCTTCGACTCGATGTCCGGCTTGATTCCAATTCCCTGGATGGGCGTGTGTTCCTTCGTGTAGTATTTTGCGATGGTGAACTTGAGGGCGTTGCCGCCTCCAAGATCCCTCACGTCCTGGACAAGCGCCTTTCCGAAGGTGCGTTCGCCGATGAAGACCGCCCTGTGGTAGTCCCTCAGGGTGCTTATCATGATTTCGGCGGCGGAGGCGGAGCCGCGGTCTCCCAGTATTGCAATCGGGAGGTCGTCCGGGAAGTGGTATTCCGTGGGTGCGGCCTTGTAGACCGAGCTGACGTTGCTGTTGCGTCCTTCGAGGGTGGCAATCAAGTCGTTTGGCTTGAGGAAGTAGCTCAGGATTTCAACGCATGTGTCCACGCGGCCGCCGGGATTGTTGCGCACGTCGATGATGAGGCTGTCGATTCCCTTGACCTCAAGCTCCTTCAGCGCCTTCTCGAACTGCTTTGCCGTGGGCTCCATGAACCAGTCGATGCGCAGGAAGCCCGTCCTGGTGCCTTCGATTACATGGACATCGCTGACGCTTTCGTTTTCGATGATGGCGCGGGCGAGGGTCACTTCGATTGGCTCCGCCTCGTCGGGGCGCTTGATTGTGACAGTCACCTTAGAACCAGGGGCGCCACGGAGCTTTCCGACGATTTCATCAAGCGCCTTCCCCTTCTGGTCCACCCCGTCGATGGCCGTAATCTGGTCCCCCGCAAGGACGCCCGCCTCGGCGGCGGGAGTTCCACGGAGGACAGAACTGACCGTGAGCAGCCCGTCCTGCATGTGGACCTGCACCCCGATTCCGCCGAAGGAGTCGTCTTCCTGCTTCAGGAATTCGTTGAATTCATCGGGTGTCATGAATTGGCTGAAGGGGTCCAGCGAGTAGACCATCCCCTTGATTGCGCTGTTGAAGAGCGAGTCGATGTCCACCTCGTCCTCATCAACGTAGTTTGCGCGGACCTGCTGCAGGACATCCACGAAGAGCTCCATCTTTTCCAGGATTTCCTTCGTGTCATTCGGGATTTCCAGGCTGTAGACTCGGAATCCGAAGAATGCGTTCGCCAGCAGGGCGACGACAAGGATGGAGTATAGGAGTTTCTTCATGGAGTGTGGTCTATTATTTGGGGGCTCCCCGTCGTCGTCGGCTTGGCGCCTTCATCCGCCGGGGGTCTTCTGCGGTGCGTGGCCGCGCGCCTAGGCGTGGATTTTGGCGAAGAGGCGCATCGGGAGCTCGGCGATGGGGATGCGCTCCTGCTGCATGGTGTCGCGGTCGCGGACGGTCACAGCGTGGTCGTTTTCGGAGTCGAAGTCGTATGTCACGCAGAAGGGCGTGCCGATTTCGTCCTGGCGGCGGTAGCGCTTTCCGATGGAGCCGCTGTCATCGTAGTCGGAGCGGATGTCATTGGCGCGGAGCGTGGCAAGCACCTCCCGGGCACCCGCCTCCAGCTTCTTGGAGAGGGGCAGGACGGCGGCCTGGACTGGCGCCACCAGGGCGGGCAGCCTGAGGACGACGCGGACGTCCTCGTCCTTGTCGAGCTTCTTTGTGGCGGCGGTGTCCTCCTCGTAGGAGTTGCAGAGGAGCATCAGGCAGATGCGGTCCAGCCCGCATGAGGTTTCGACGACAGTCGGGAAGCGGCTCTCCTTCGTCTCGGGGTCGTAGATTGAGCACGCCGGCTTGTCTCCGGAGAATTTCGCATGCTGTGACATGTCCCATGTGCCCCTGTGGTGGATGCCTTCGATTTCATCCCATCCGAATGGGAAGAGATACTCGATGTCGACGGCCTGCTTTGCGTAGTGTGCGAGTTTTTCGTGCCAGTGCCAGCGGAGCTTTTCCTCGGGGATGCGGAGAATCTTCGTGTAGAAGTTCCAGCGTTCATGGCGCCAGTATTCGAACCAGTCGAGGGAGCCCTCGTCCTCGCAGAAGAACTCCATTTCCATCTGCATGAACTCGCGGGAGCGGAAGGTGAAGTTCCTGGGGTTGATTTCGTTTCTGAACGCCTTGCCGGTCTGGGCGATTCCGAAGGGGAGCTGCTTGCGGGTTGCGACGCGGATGGTGTTGAAGTCCACGAAGATGGGCTGGCACGACTCGGCGCGGAGATACGCCTTGTGCTCCTCGTCGAAGACGGGGCCCACGTATGTCTGCATCATCAGGTTGAAGTCGCGGGGCTCGGTCAGGTTGTGGCTGTGGCAGGATGGGCACTCCCCGGGCACGGGCAGCTGGTCGACGCGCCAGCGCTTCTTGCAGTCGCGGCAGTCGGTCATCTGGTCGGAGAAGTGGCTGACATGGCCGGATGCGCGCCAGATTTCGGGGTGGCAGATGATGGTGGAGTCCAGTCCGACCACGTTGTCGCGGTCTTCGATCATGTATTTCCACCAGGCGCGTTCCACGGCGCGCTTGAGGGGTGCGCCGTTGGGGCCGTAGTCCCAGAAGCCATTGAAGCCGCCGTAGATTTCAGAACTCTGGAAGATGATGCCGCGGCGCTTGCAGAGCGACGTCAGCTTGTTCATGAATTCAGTGTAGCCGGGCTGCGTGGCGGCCGCCGCCTTGGCAGCCTCGGGGGTCTTCTTTTCTTCGTTTTCCATGACAGAATCAGTAATCCGGTTGGTAAAAGTGGTTTGGTTGAGTTGAGATGACGATTTTCCGAAATTGTTCCGGCGTGCCGGAGCTGCTACCCGATGACGTATCCCCATCCCTGGAATCCCGTCCAGGGGCAGTTTGACGCCATGGAGCATACAGGCGGCGGGATGGTGAAGCATCCCTCCGTCTCCACCAGGATTTCGCTGTCGGGGAGCGGGATTCCCAGAATCCTCGCAGGTGCGGCGGTGAGTGCGTCAATCATTCGCTGGAAGCTCACCGGGCCAGATTCGACAAGCACCCTGTTGCAGACGGAGAAGGCGCTTTCGAGTCCCAGGATTCCGTTTGGCGCCCGTGGGAAAGGCAGTGCCTTTTCCTCCGTGGAGTGTGGCGCGTGGTCGGTGGCGATCACTGCGATCACCCCGTCTGCCACGGCCTGGACGAGCGCCCTCCTGTCGGCCTCGTCCCGCAGGGGCGGAGCCATCTTTGCATTGGTTCCGAAGGTGTCTATTGTGGCGGCTGTGAGTGCCAGATGGTGCGGGGTCGCCTCCCCTGACACGTTGAGCCCGCTCTTCTGCGCATCCGAGAGCAGTTCCACCGCCTCCCTTGTGGAGAGGTGCTGGAGATGGAACCTGGCGCCTGTCTCGCCGGCAAGTTCGATGTCCCTTTCGACCATTGCGATTTCGCCCCGGCGTGTGGATTCGGCGTCTTCGCAGTGGTCTACGACAAGGAGCCCTGCCTCGGCCGTCCGCCTGGCGACCTCCCGCATGACCCCCGTGTCCTGGGGCGTGGAGCCGTCGTCGGAGAGTGCGAGCGCACCCGCCTCCTTGAGCGCCTGCGCGTCAGTCGGCTCCTTTCCGTTGCGGCCGACAGTCAGGCACCCGGTCTGCATCACCCTGCATCCCGCGGCCGCCTTTTCCCTGATGAGCCCTTCGATTTCCAGGAACCGTTCCGGCGTGTCCGGCGGGGGCAGGGTGTTTGGCATCGCCAGGATTGTATGGAATCCCCCCGCCAGCGCGGCGCGGGTTTCGTGGGCGATGTCTCCCTTGTGCGTCTGTCCGGGTTCTCTCAGATGCACATGCAGGTCGATGAATGCTGGGACTTTCAGACGCATGGTGTGGTTACGGTGCAGGCGCCTGTGTGAAGGTCACTCCCAGGAGCGGCATCAGCCTGGTTGCGATGTTGAAGTATATCAGCAGGGTGAAGAGGTCGACCATTGTCGTGAGGATGGGGCTTGCCATCAGCGCAGGGTCGACCTTGCAGAGCTTTGCGGCGATGGGGAGGCTCCCTCCCGTGACCTTTGCCACGATGACAGTGAAGAAGAGCGTCAGGTTCACGATCAGGTTCACCTGCCATGTGGCCTGCTGGAAGGCAAAGATCCTGAGGAAGTTGATGGAGGCCAGGATGGTGGCGCAGAGAATGCCGACGCGGAACTCCTTCCAGACTACCTTGCCCCAGTCCCTGGGGCCGACCTCCCCCGTGGCAAGCCCGCGGACCATCAGGGTGGAGGCCTGGCTGCCGGAGTTGCCGCCAGTGTCCATCAGCATGGGAATGAACGCCGCAAGCACAACCATGCCGCTCAACAGACGGTTGTAGCGGTTGATGAGACTCGCCGTTATCGTGGCGGAGACCATTAGAATCATCAGCCACAGAATGCGGTTCTTGGCCAGCTCCCAGACGGTGGAGTCCAAATAGCCCTTCTCCGCGTGCTGCATACCGGCCAGACGCTCCAGGTCCTCCGTCTGCTCGGCTTCAATGACGTCCATGATGTCGTCGACCGTGATGATGCCGACAATCCTGGACTCCTGGTCCAGGACGGGCATGGCAATCAGGTCGTACTTCTTGAAGTCAAGAGCCACGCGCTCCTGGTCTTCAGTGGTGGTTGCGAAGACGAAGTCGGTGCTCATGATGTCCCTGATCAGTGTGTCGTCCTTGCTGGTGAGGATTTCCCTTAGCGAGACGATGCCGGTCAGGTGTGTCGCCGCGTCCACGACATAGCATGTATAGATTGTCTCCTTTTCGATGCCGCTTGTCCTGACGTATGCGATGGCTTCCCGGCAGGTCTGGGTTTCGAAGAGTCTGACGAACTCGACGGTCATGAGGCTTCCAGCCGAGTTCTCGGGATAGTTCAGGAATCTGTTGATGAGCACCCGCGTCTCGGGCTTCGAGTTCGCGAGGATGTTCCGCACCATGTCGCTGGGCAGCTCGTCCAGGAAGTCGACCGCGTCGTCCAGATACATGTCCTCGACGAGTTTTCTTGCCTCTTCGGTGGTCAGCTGCCTGGCGATGGCGTTGTGGTCGTTTGCGTCGAGATACGCAAAGACCTCCGCCGCCTGGTCCCCGCTCATAAGGCGGAACACGCGGATCATGTCCGCGGTGTCCATCTCGCCGAGTTCGTTTGCGATGTCGACGGGATTCATGTCCCGCAGAATCTGCCGCAGCTCCGCGAACTTGCCAGCGGCAAGAAGTTCATCCAGTTTGTGCATTGGAGTGAGCCTCCTCTCAAGACACAGCGTTCAGGGAAGGATATGCCTGGAGTCTTTGGAAGTTGAAAGTATTGTGTTGGACGGCTTTCCGGGGGGCTACTCTGCGCCGCCGGGAAGCCACTTTATGGCCATGAGGCCAAGGGCAATCAGGAAGAGAAGCCCCGCGCCAAGCAGGCTGTACGCCAGGACCGCGGCGGTCTTCTTGGCGGAGCGGACGTTTTCGTTGCGCTGGGCGACCTCCTTCTCGCTCATGATGACAGCGGCGCGCTTTGCCACCGTGTCGATGTAGTCGAGCTCCACGGGGAATCCAGCCATCGAGATGACGTCGCCGGCCTTGAGCTCCACTGCGCCCTCGATGGGCTCGCCGCCCACGTCGGTCTCAAGCATCGAGTTCACGGCCTCCATGTAGATCTGCTTGCCGTGGACGGTCACGAGGATGTGGAAGCGGGAGACATCCCCCTCGCGGACGGTCACGTAGTTGTCGCGGGAGGAGCCGACGGAGTTGACGCCCTCCCAGAGGCACCCATGGGTCTCATGGCCGTTCATGCCAGTCCACTTGAGCCTGTAGTGGGAGGGGACGCCCTTTTCGCCGAAGGCGAAGAAGAGGCCGCCGAAACGGATGATGGTGCCGTCGAAGAGGGGGACCGACTTCACCTTCTTCGCATCATGGAAAAGCCCGGCGCGGGAGTCGTTGTCGTTGATGCTCCACTGGCCGGTGAGGCTCTCCTGAAGATAGAAGTGCTGGCGCGAAATCGTGCTGTCGGCAAGGGCCTTCAGGCAGACCTCGCACTTGGAGGAACGACCGAAGTAAATCTTGGAGTGAGGAGAAAAGACGTCTGTGCTGCACTGAGTCAATTCCCTTCCCTTTGAATCAAAGATTCGGCAGACTGGCATGGATGGTCCCTCCTCGTTGGGTTGCGGCGCGCCCCGCCTGCGCACACACGGTGTAAGGGCTGGCGAAAAGCCACCCCCACGTCAAAAGCGAGAGGGACGGGGGAGGGGCTTTGCAGAGGGCGGCCTACTGGTTCAATTTCTCGAGATCACTCTTGATCTCATTCTTTAGTTTTTCTACAAGTCCTTGCAATGGAATGAGTTGTGAGTTCTTGCCCCAGTCGCGGCGCTTGAACTCGACCTGGTCGCCGGCGAGTGTCTTCGGTGAGACGACGACACGCAGCGGGATGCCCAGCAGGTCTGCGTCGGCGAAGGCGCTTCCCGCCTTTTCGCCCCGGTCGTCGAGAAGCACTTCGACGCCCGCATCCTGAAGCTCCCTGTAGAACTTTTCGCATGCGTCCCTGACGGGTTCCTGCTGGTAGTTGAGCCCGATGATGTGGACGTGGTATGGCGCGATGGACATTGGCCAGATCGGGCCGTAGTCGTCGTGGTGCTGTTCAATGATTGCGGGCATAGCGCGTCCGACGCCGATTCCGTAGCATCCCATGATCATGGGCTTTGCCTTTCCGTCGGCGTCGAGGTAGTTGCATCCCATGGCGGCGGAGTATTTTGTCCCCAGCTGGAAGATGTTTCCGATTTCGATGCCGTGCATGAGCTTCAGCGGTGCGCCGTCCACGGGCGACGGGTCTCCGTCCCTCACGCATGCGATGTCCGCGACGGTCACCAGTTCCTTTTGCTGCAGGTCCCTTCCGAAGTTGAAGTTCCTGTAGTGGAACTCCTCCTCGTTGGCGCCGACTGCCAGGTTCGGAGAGTTGACTACCGACGGGTCGACGATTGCGCGTACCCTTGCCAGGTCAAGCCCGTGGAGGGACGCATATCCCGGCACCGCCCCGATGGAGCGGATGAGCTCGTCGTCGGCGAAGACGAGGTTGCCGTCCTTGACGACCTTTGCCAGCTTCGTTTCGTTGACCTCCAGGTCGCCTCTGATGTTGACGAAGACGAGCCTTCCCTGGGAGTCCTTGTAGAAGACCGCCTTGCAGGTATGGGCCTGGTCGATTCCGAGGAAATTCGCCACGTCGGCGATTGTCTTGGAGTGGGGGGTCTTCACCTTTTCGAGGGGGAGTTCCTCCTCGTGTGCGTATTCGAGCCTGGCGCATGCGACTTCGCGGTTGGCCTGGTAGTTGCCGTTCGGGGAGACGAAGAGGACATCCTCCCCGCAGTCGGCAATCGCCATGAACTCGTCGGACCTGTTGCCGCCGAACATTCCGGAGTCCGCGGTGATGCTGATGAACTCCTTGAAGCCGATGCGCTTGAAGATTCTGTCATAGGCCTTGTGGCAGACTTCGTAGTAGCGTTCCAGGTCCTCCTGGGAGGTGTGGAAGCTGTACGCGTCCTTCATGGTGAACTCGCGGGTGCGGATGAGCCCGGCGCGGGGGCGTGCCTCGTCACGGTACTTTGTCTGGATCTGGTAGATCATCAGGGGGAGCTGCTTGTAGCTGCTCACATTTGCGCGGACTGCGTGGACGGCGGCCTCCTCGTGGGTCATTCCGAGGATCATGTCCTTGCCGTTGCGGTCCTTGAAGCGCAGGAGCTCCTGGCCGACGCTTTCCCAGCGTCCGCTCTGCTGCCAAAGTTCTGCGGGGAGGACGACCGGCATGAGCATCTCCTGCCCGCCGATTGCATCCATCTCCCCGCGGATGATTTGCTCGATTTTCGCCGCAATCCTCTTGCCGAGCGGCATTAGCGTAAAGATGCCCGTGGAGACGGGCAGGCAGTATCCTCCGCGCACCATGAACTTGTGGCTTGCGGTAAGCGCGTCTCTGGGAGCCTCCCTGAGGCGCTGGCCGATCATCTTGGAAAGTCTCATGACAATATGGGCACAGCTAACGGGAAGCACGGCGTCAGGCTGTGCTTCCCTGGCAGAAACTAGGGTAAAGTATGCGTTGGAAATGCGGGCGTGCGCCATCGCGCCCCCGCATTCGGGGAAATATACCCTATTAAAGAGAGACTGGATTTGACCTGCCTGACAATTGGCTATTAAATTACTAGACCGCATTCACGACGAGATGCGGGCGTGGGAGTGGAGGCGTGGTGCCCGCGCCGGGAAAGCTCCACGCCGCAACCATCCATTCTGCATTCACTAGGAGACAATCAAGATGAAGAAGAACGTAGGAATCCTTCTGGCGCTTGTCCTCTTCGCGTTCGCGTTTTCGCTGGTCTCCTGCACGAAGCAGGAGAAGCCCGTCACCGACGGCGTTGCCGAGACCCTCGACTACGGCGCCACGGTCGGCAGGAGCTACAACAAGAGCAAGGACAAGATTCAGCAGATCAACGCCGACCACAACCGTGAGCTTGAGAAGGCTCTCGAGGAGATGGAATAGCCGGGCCGGCTTGCAGAAAGCAGTTTTTCCCTGGCAAGAATCCCAAACCAAAGGAAAGGAGAAAGAAGAGAGATGAAAACCACCGCGTTGCGCCTCTATGGCGTCAATGATTTGAGACTGGAATCCTTCGAACTGCCCGAGTGCGGCGACGACGGCATTGTCGCCGAGGTCGTCTGCGACTCGATCTGCATGTCCTCGTTCAAGGCAGCGGAGCAGGGTGCGGCCCACAAGCGCGTCCCTGCGGACTGCGCCGAGAATCCCGTCATCATCGGGCATGAGTTCTGCGGTGTGATCCGCGAGGTGGGCAAGAAGTGGCAGAACCAGTTCAAGCCAGGCGAGCGCTTTGGCATCCAGCCCGCCCTCAACTACAAGGGCACTCTCGACGCTCCCGGATACTCCTTCCAGACAATCGGCGGCGACTCCACCTTCATCAGGATTCCCTCCTGCGTGATGGAGATGAACTGCCTCCTCAAGTACACGGGGGACGCATTCTTCATGGCGTCGCTCTCGGAGCCGATGAGCTGCCTCGTGGGCGCCTGCCGCGCCCAGTACCGCCTGGAGACCCCCGGCTCCTACCATCACACCATGGGCGTCAAGAAGGGCGGCAAGTGCGCGTGCATCGCCTCCGCTGGCCCCATGGGGCTTGGGCTCATCGACTACCTTGTCCACGGCCCCATGGCTCCCTCGCTGGTGGTCGTCACCGACATTGACCAGGCCCGGCTTGACCGCGCGGCGTCTGTCCTGGCCGTGGAGGATGCCGCCGCCCACGGCGTCAAGCTTGTCTACCAGAATACATCCAGCCCCACGGCGACCGCCGACCTGCGCGAGCTTTCAGGCGGCACGGGATACGACGACGTCTTCGTCATGGCTCCAGTCCCGGCGCTTGTCGAGCAGGCCGACGCGATTCTCGCCAACGGCGCATGCCTCAACTTCTTCTCGGGTCCAATGGATCCCAACTTCTCCGCCAGGCTCAACTTCTACAACGTCCACTATGCGGGGACGCACCTTGTGGGGACTAGCGGCGGCAACACCGACGACATCAGGGAGGCGCTGAAGCTGATGGGCGAGGGCGTCCTGAATCCCGCAATCATGATCACCCATGTTGGAGGCCTGACGGCCGCGCGTGACACGACCCTGAACCTGCCGAACATCAAGGGCGGCAAGAAGCTGATCTACACCCACCAGGACTTCCCGCTGACCGCAATCGCCGACTTCGCCGAGAAGGGCAAGACGGATCCCGTCTTCGCAGAACTCGATGACGCCTGCAAGCGCCACAACGGGCTCTGGAATCTCGAGGCGGAGAGGATTGTCCTGGAGAAGATGCCGAGGATATAGCCCCGGAACCAGACAGCCGTCATTCGGGCGGGCCTGCCTTTTATTGGCGGCCCGCCTTTTCCACGTCTGCCAGGGAGACTCCGTATAGTGTGAGCGGCAGGGGGGCGACCTCCGCCTCCAAATCCCGTGGCAGGTATTCCGCGAAGAACGGCGCGTCCCCGCCGGTGAACCAGACGCGGCACCCCCGCATCTCCGGCAGAGCCCTTGTCTTGCGGACGATTGCCTCCGCGGCTCCCAATATGCCTATGTCGACGCCGTTGCGGATGGCGTCCTCCGATGTGAGTCCGAGGGGATTGAGTTCGTGGGTTGCGGCCACGGAGAATTCAGGTAGCTGCGCGGTGTCCTTCGCAAGGGAGCGAAGGGCGGTGCCACGTCCCGGAAGGATGACCCCCCCCAGGAATCTCCCGTCCGGGGAGACGCAGACGGAGTTGAGGGCGGTGCCGCAGTCGACTACCAGCACGGCACGGCCGGGGGAAAGCCTGTGCGCCGCCGCGATATTTGCAAGACGGTCCGCCCCAAGCCTCGGCATGTCGTAGGCGGAACAGTCAATCCACGGGAAGTCCTCCGCGGAAATAAAGTGGAATCTGCCGGGGAAGCGCGCCTCAAGGGCGCGTCTGGCCGCCGGCACTACTGAGGCGGCGACTGCATGCCATCCGCCGTCGGGGGCGGAGGGAGACCAGGCCTCGCCAAAGCCCACGGTGGAATGGAACTCCATGGCAAAGCCGTCGGAGCCGGGGACGCCGACGCCGACCGCTGTCCGCGTGTTGCCAATGTTCAGCAGATAGCGCATGCAGTTGAGAGGGCAGGGGAAGGGCGCACGCCGCAACCGGGGGAGCTATGCCAGGACCTTGATGATGATCTTGTGCATCGACGACCCGTCGCCAATGCAGGGCGCATGGACATCCTGCGGAAAGAAGATGACGAATTCGCCAGGGACGACGGTGACGACGCTGGAGTGGGCGCCAGGGCCGAGCGCCGCGTCGTTCTCCTCCTTGTAGCAGAGCCCCGAAGGAGCCTTCTCAAGGGGAAGCCACCCCATGCGTTCCGGCTTCGAAAGGGGAATCTGGACGTCTATGTATCTCCTGTGGAATTCCAGCGGGGCATCCTCGTCGGCGCGCGTCCCCGGCGTCTGGACGTTTGCGAAGATTTCGCCGTCTGGGAGGATGTCCACCCGTCCGTCGGCCAATGCGTTCAAGTCGGTCTTCTCCAGGAAATCCGCCACCTTTCCGAAGCGCGGGTGCAACGGGAGGTACCTTTTGAAATTCTTCAGTGTATCGTGAATCATGCTGTCATGAAAAAGGCGGTCGGCGAATCACTCCGCCGGCCGCCATGTTTCTAGGTATGCCTAGCAGGTCCGGTTATTTCTTTCCGATGGCCTTGCTGATGGCCGCCTCGTAGCCGTTGGCGGGAACCAGGACGAAGCGCGCCTCGAAGGCCTTCTTGTCGCCGGAGGGGATTGCCGCGTCATAGTCGGCGTCGTTGCGGGTCATGACGGCCGCCACGACTTCCGCGCAGCTCTTGCCCTTGTCGGCGAAGGCGAACTTGACTTCGTCAATCGGGGAGGTGACAACGAAGCCGACCTTGTAGCCCTTGAGCATCGCCAGGGCGCCGGGCAGTCTCATTTCGCTCGGGAACCTGTGGATGTTGATGACGGCGATGTTGCCGCCCTTGTCCTTCTTGATTTCATCGACGATGCCCTTGTAGTCCCTGGCGTTGAAGTTCATGAGCTCCGCGACGCCGACGGGCATCGGGGCGGGCTGCCCAGGAGCAGCTGCCTTGGGGGCGGAAACCTTGATCTTCTTGTAGACGGGCACGACCTCGATGCCGCGGAGACCGGCCTTGACGCCGTTGAGCAGCGGATAGTCGCGGATCTTCTCGTTGCCGTTCTCGTCAAGGAAGTAGTTGGCGTCGCAGATGACGTAGACCTTGCTGGGGTTTGCGGCATTCTTGACCTCTTCTGCCAGGAACTGGCCCTGGAGGCGGATGTAGCGCATCTCCGCGTCCATCTGCTTGCCCTTGCTGCCCATGAAGCCGCTGAGGTTCATGACTGCGCCGCCAACAGCGATGATCGCACCCACAATCGCCAGGGGCTGGCCCCAGCCAATGCCGAGCTTCTGCTTCTTCATGCCAACCATTGCGGCGATAAAGCCAACAACCATCACAGCGATCCACTTCATATCCATAGTGTTTTCCTCTTTTTGTTATGGATGAGTAAAAAGACGCCGGCAAAACGAGCCGACGCATGAGGGAACCTAAAAAAAACGCATATAAGGTAAACCCCTATGCCAAAATTATCAAATCACCCTGACAACTTTTTAGGGTTGGCAGGGTGGGCTTGAGGGTGAAAAGTGGGGAAGGCCTACTGGTCTCCTCCCTGCCTGCCCCTGACCCGGCGCGGGATGGCGCGCTCCTGGCGCTCCGCCTCCTCCTGCATCTTCCTCTGCTCATACTGGAGACGGCGCTGCTGTTCCTCCTGCTGGCGCCTCTGCTCCTCGGCCATTCGCTGCTGCTCCTGCTGGCGACGCATCATCTCCTGCTGCTGCATCTGCATCTGCTGTTGCTGCTGCTGGTACATGAACTGCTGCTGCTGCATCTGCATCTGCTGTTGCTGCTGCTGTAGTTGCATCTGCATCTGCTGGTTCTGCTGCATCTGCTGTTGCTGCTGCTTCAAGGCCTGCTCAATCCTCCTGTTGTGGTCGCGGATCATCTTCTTCAGGGCGGCACGCAGCTCCTCGCGCTGCCTCTTGCCGATTGAGCCGTAGTATGTGATGTCAATCCTCTCGCCCTTGTAGTCGACTCCGTTGAACTTCGACCGCGCGTCCCCGAGGTTGTTGTTATGGTCCTGGATCATGCCGCAGAGCTGGTCGTCCAGCATCTTTGCCATGCGTGCGTCGATCATTCCTCCGGGGAGCTGCAGGATCTGGTATCTTCCCGCTCCTCCGAGGGTGGTCACCTTGCCCTGGAGTGCGGCGGCGCTTCCAAGCAATGCGAGTACGAGTATCGTCGATAGCATCCTATTCATCTTTGTCTCCTCCGTTGGAGAGGTTTTTCGGTGGGTTGTAGTTTGTCCCGTGTGCGATTGGTATTACGTGCGACTGGCTGCACTCCTCCTGCCAGATGTCGTGCAGGTTGCGCTGGAGGACGTTCATCACGAGTCCGACGAGGAACATCAGCGAAATCAGGCTGGAGCCGCCGTAGGAGAGAAATGGCGCCGTGATGCCCGTCGGGGGGATCCATCCGCTTACTACGCTGACGTTCACCAGCGCCTGGACGAGTATGAGGATTGCCACGCCGTAGCAGAGCAGCAGGTCCTCCCGCCGTCGGCACTGGCTGGCGATTGCCACGATGCATCCGCACATGAGGAAGTATGCCAGAAGGAGGACCATCATTCCCACGAAGCCGAATTCCTCGCCAATCACTGCGACTATGAAATCGGTGTGTGGTTCCGGAAGGTAGGTCTTCATGTATCCCTTGGAGTATCCCGTGCCGGTGACGCTTCCGACACCCAGGCAGATTTGCGACCGGAAGAGCTGGTATGACTCGCTCTCCCTGGCCTCGGCAGGATACCTCCAGGCGGTTATGCGCTTCATGCGCATCGGGCTCGACAGGATGAAGGCCGACCCCAGGATTGCGCCGACCAGAATGAAAATCAAGACGTAGCGGAACCGCACGCCGGCCAGGAAGATGATTGCAAGAATCATGACGCCTATCACGACGCTTGTGGAAAGGTCCTTGCCAAGGACGACAAGACCCAGGACCGCCCCCGCCGCCCCCACAGGGACGGCGATTCCGGCGCCGAAGCCCTTTATGCGCTCACGGGGAAGATGCCCGTAGTACGCGGCCAGGAACAAGACCAGGGCCACCTTTGCAAACTCCGAGGGCTGGACCTGTATGGGGCCGAACCGAAGCCAGCGGACCGCACCCTTGATGGCGGCGGCGCAGGGAAAGAACCTGATGGTCCCAGACCCCGCGAATTTCACCGAAACAGCCGCGATTGTCAGATAGAGCAGGGGGATGAATACCGCAACCATCCCCCAGTGGCTGTGCCGGTAGAACCAGTCAAGCGGCATGAACGCCCCCGCCAGGCACAGGACGGTCCCCGCCCCCGCCCATACCAGCTGCATCTTGAAGAAGTGCGTGCCGGAGTCGGAGATTGTCGCCGAGGATATCATGGCAATCCCGACGCAGATGAGGAAGGCCATCGAGACAATCACGCCGATGCCCGCATACTGCATGGACAGCGACGAGCCGGCTCCCGGATGCCGCAGGCTCCATAGTTCCTGTTGTTTGCAGCTTGCCATCCCCTGCGCCATACGCCTCCCCGTCAGTGCGGAAGCTTCTTAAGGAAGGACTCGAATACATTGCCGATGTGGACAGGCCCCACCTGGCGGTCCTTGTATTCGTTCCAGAGTCTTTCGACCCCTTCCTGGAGATGCTTCGTCGTAATCCCGTTGCGAATCGACTCCACCGCCTCGATGAAGGCTGCCAGCTTGTCGGCGCAGCAGATCATCTCGCCGTCCACAGGATTGAATTCCATGGAGTTGTACTTTTCGTCAAGCTCCTTGAACGTGAGCCCCCCCGTCACCCTGCCGTCGAGGCAAATCCTGTTGTCGAATTCGTTGTCGGTGAAATAGGAGAGCTGGTGATACCATTGCGGGGGGACCAGCGGCTGCACCTTCTCCTCCATCTGGAGGTTCTCAAAGCGCTTGATTGTGTCCGCAAGTCCCTCGACCGCATTCTTGACTGGCGAAGTGATGTCCCGCGTCAGCGCCTCCGGGAGGTCGTGGAAGAGCGCCCCCTGGAATCCGTTCACGATGCGTGCGTCGCATGCATCCGTGTCGCACAGCGCGAGGTAGGTCATTATCGCCACCATGAGCATGTGCCCGAGGACGCTTGTGGCGGGGATGCGGGGCGACTGGCTCCAGCGCTTCTGGAAGCGGAGCTGCCCGCACAGGTCGATGAAGCCGTAGGTCTTCCTCTTGAGTGCAATCTTCTGGACTCCGATCAGGTCGAGGTGGTCTTCGAGCTGGTCTTCGATTTCGCCCTTGATCTGCTCGATTCCCCGGATGAACGGGCACAGCGCATAGAGGATGTTGAACTCCCACTGGGTGGCAAGGTAGTGGGCAGCCTTCAGGATGCGCTTCTCCCTGCGGGAAAACCCCTTCTCAAGAAAGTAGTGCTCCATGCGCTCGTGGAAGCCGCCGCGGACGCACCGCGTAAAGGGCGAAAGCTCCTTCAGCACCCAGAGGTTGAGCTGGGGGCCGTTCTCGTCCATCATGCGGTGGAAGACAGGGGGCTTGATGTCCGTCAGGAGAATCCGCTGGAGCAATTCGAAGATCGACCCCTCGATGAGGGACTTCCAGGAGATGTCCTCCTTCCCGCTGTCCTCCTCGCACTTGGCAAGCACCCAGGCAATGGTCATCTTGTGGGCTTGCTTGTCAAGCTCGGTGAACTCCATTGGATTGATCTGGTCGTTCCAACGACGAATGCTGGCCGCACCAAAAATCAACTCGATTAACGCCTGGTCTAGTGATTGAATGCGCATAATGAAATAATATAAGCGTGGAGCGGAAAGAGTCCCCCATGCCTCGGAAACCAGAAGACGCAGAAAGGGGAAAACGACGCATTTCCAAGCCGCCACTCCCGCCCGATTCTGGAAATGCCCATGTTTCTAGTATATAACTACTTGATATGCAGATAGTTATAAATAACAATGCGGAATTGCATTGCATTTTGGAAATCTTATGACAAATAGTGTCATATTAGGATATGTTTTCACATCGGGTGTTTGCAAATGACAGAAATGCCATTAAGGTAACTTTTCCGAAGCAAGGGATTGAGTGTTTTGACTGTGTGTTTTTGGCGATGGAGATAGTTGACAGCGAATCTTTTGACAGACTGTTGCGGGATCGTTCCGCGCTGCTGCTCTCCCATTGCGTTCACTTTGTGGAGTTGGGTGCGGAGGAGTTCCAGCTCACCCGTCCGTTGCTGAATTTTCTTCAGGCCGAGTCGAGTCAGCTTGAGGAGTTGCTGGACGCGTATGGCGCCAAGAGCAACGAGATGTGGCATGCCTTCCGTTCGCATGTCGCGATGATCAAGAACTTCAGTGCGGCGGGATATGACCTGCTGCATCTCCGCCACACAATCCACTCCTACGACTTCCAGGGCCACTATCCGAAGATGGAGGAGGACACCGACTCCGCCATCACCTATATCTCCGTCTTCCTCTTCTGTTCATTGAAGCAGGTGATGAAGGATGCCATGTGCCTGGGCTGGCCCCCTCCGGAGGAGCTCATCGGATACGACTATTCGGAGCTGCTGCCCAGCGGAATGCTGCCAAAGGACCGCATCATGGGAAGCCGCGAGGACGCGGAACACCTGGTCATACATCTGGCGACAAGCTTCCTCAACAACACGGAGGACGCCAAGTTCCTCGACAACGCCGCCAAGTGCCGTGCGCCGCAGTGGCGCGGACTCAATTTCGACCTTCTCTCCGAAGCGTCGATCCGTTCGATGGAGGAGAAGTTCCACACCCTCCAGTCGCTATACGACACCTACATATCCTACAGCAACATCGAGGGCAACGACGTATCCCTGAGGCGTCTTCGCGGCCACATCAGCGTCGTCCTCCATCTTCTGCGTGTCGCGACGGTCTTCATCCACTTCTACGAGCGCCACATCAAGATCCAGGGCGACTCCCTCTTCTGCCACAGCAACTGCGTCCTCAAGAGCAACTGGTATCTTGAGTTGCTGACCCACTACCTCTGCCGCTACAGCTACGAGTTCCTGGTGGGGGCCCGTGGGCTCTGCCAGTCGATGCTGAGGCAATATGCGGTCGTCGGCACCAAGGAGATTCCGATACCGCCGTATTTCGGGTTCCACGTCCGTCCCGCCACCTTGATCTCCTCGATTGTCCGCCATTACGGGAGCCCCGTCACCCTGACCCTTGACAAGGAGTATGATGCAAGCATTCCGATGAATCTCTTCCTGGCGAACGAGTGGGTGAACCAGCTGAAACGCCAGCATGTCGGAGACGAACTTGCGAAGATGGGGGACGAGGTCGCGAAGCTCCAGAAGGGGATTGATTCGGAGAAGATTACCACGGCCGACGCGGTGATGGAGCTGCTTCGGAGGATGGCGAACATGAACCTCATCAGGGTGCTTGTCTACCCGCTGGATGTCGAACCCCTCATCAAGAGCAGCACCGCCACCGGCCTCCTGGAGCTTATGCAGAGCGTAGTGGCGACGCTCCACGCGCAGCGGAAAATCAACATCCTCTTCAGCATCAAGGTCAGCTTCCATGGCGACATACGGGTCCTGGAGGACATACAGATATTGGCGGAGAATGGATATGGCGAGAACGAGACGGGCGCCAACATCCCGCTTCCGCGGGAACTCAGCTATCTCTCCCACTACCACCCGATGAATTGACGCAAAGGGCATCGTCGCGCCTGACGGCTACGGCGTCTTCTTGAAGTGCGTCCTGTATATCCAGGCGCATTCGCCAGGTTCCAGCGCTCCCTCGTGCAGCCGGAATGCGCCTTCCTCCCACTTCCACGCACCGTGTTCCTCCTCCGGCAGGTTTTGGAGAGTCATGCCCGAGACCCCGACCAGGTTCCAGCCACGGTGCCATGTGCCTCCGCTGGGGACGAGCCCTTCGGGGGCCGGGTCAGTCGCCGTGAGGATCACCTGCCGCCCCGACTCGTCCGTCTCGCAGAGCCAGAACGGCTCCCCGGGAGTCGACGGGATTGTGTTCTGGTAGTATGCGCCAGCCGTTCCGGGGCCGCAGTAGACGGCGCGTCCGGCGGCGAGCCGTTCAATGCTCTCCTCGTCGACGGTGCATGGCAGCGAGACCAGGTTCCAGCCGTGATTGAGGGTCATCTGGAAGAAGGACCCCTCCAGGTATGGCGCATCCTTGTCAAGCGCCACCGTCTCCATGCCGGTGACATCGCCGTCGCCGTCCCACACGTGGCATTTTCCGTCGCATCGGATTTCCCTGCGGGTCTCCCCGTCAGTCATCTTCGGGAACTTCAGGTAGTAGACAAGCGTGCCTGACTCCACCAGGTTTTCCTCGCCTGGGTAGCCGAAGATCCAGCTGAAGCCTCCTTGGCGCCGGGAGGGCGCGCAGGCCCTTCCGTTCCAGAAGGCCGCCAGCACACGGCAGTCGTCGGACCAGCGCTCCTCGAGAATCCAGGCCGTGGGCAGGTCCCCGTCGTCAAAGGACACAGCCACGTCGACACGGATGACCGACTCGAAATCCACCTCCCCGGATTGAAGAGTCCGCACGGCCGAAGGCACGGACGCGTAGGCCGGCAGGATAGACAGCAGGCAGAACAACAGGCAGAATCGTACAAGTCTCATCATTTCCCTCCTTGATGGCCAATAGGCGAAAAACACTATTCCTCAGCCGGACAATGGGAAGGGCCCGCACTGTCCGCATGACTAAAGATAGTGATGGGGAATGATGCTACAACTTGTTGGATGCCAAAGTTATATAACTTATAATTTATGATGTCGCGCCATGATTTCCAGGCACGAAACGAACCAAAACCATCATAGTTCGAGGAACTTTTCCGCCACTGTCAGGTTGTCTATGCCACCTTCAGCCACTGCGACCGTGTCCTCGATGCGTATGCCGCCCCATTCAGGGTAGTAGAGTCCGGGTTCGACTGTAACGACATTTCCCTTCCTGAGCGGCTCCTTCTGGCGCAGGCTCAATGACGGGCCCTCATGGATTTCCAAGCCCACGGAATGGCCCAGCCCGTGGAAGAATCCGTAGTAGACTCCGCTCGACTCCTCCTTGCCGGTCTTGAAGCCAGCCTCCTTGAAGTAGTCTGCGGCCGCCTGGTGGATTGCCTCGCCCGCAACGCCCGCCTTGAGGGAGCCTAGGGCCTTCTCCTGGGCGGCCAGGACGGTCTCGTATGCCTTTCGGACAACCGGGGAGGCGCTTCCCTTGACCCTGGTGCGCGTAAGGTCGCCGTAGTACCCCGTCGCCTGGTCCCGGGGGAAGATGTCCATCACAATCGGCTCGTTTGCCCGAATCGGCCCCTCGCCCCGTGAGTGCGGGTCGGCTCCCTGGACGCCTGGCGCCGCGATTGTCCCGCGTCCCAGTCCGCCGCCTCTGGCGATGGCTCCGTCAATGGCTCCGCGAAGCTCCTCCGCAGTCAGACGACGCCCGTCAAAGACGAGGAATCCCTCACGGTCGACCGTCGATTGCCTGAGAATCCCGTCGGCCACCGCAAGCCCCGCCTCGGCAAGGCGCTGGGAATGCCGGATTTTCTCGATTTCCTCCGGCGTCTTCACCTCCCGTTCGGGTGCCATGCGCTCTTCGACGACCAGCCTGAGGCCGCTCCTGCGCAGCAGATCCGCATCCGCCACTGGCATCATCCGGTGGACATGCCACTCCCTGCATTTCGTCCCCCTGCAGATTGTCAGGACCATCCTTGCAAGCCAGTTCTTTGCGATTGATTTCCGGACCTTGAAATGCTGTGCCAGGCGCGTGACATCGATTACCTGGACATCGCGGTGGCACTCCTTCTGCGCGCGTCCCAGTTCGAGTTCGCTGACCGCAACCGACTTTACGCCGTCCGCCTCGAAGAAGAGGAACGGGTCCTCGGCCATGAATCCCGTGAGATAGAGCAGGTCGGCGCAGGATTCGCTTGATGCATAGATGAGTCTGTTCATTGCCTGTGGTTCTTCTTGAGTCAGGAATTCCGTGTCCGGCGGAGTTTATTTGCGAGCATGCGCCCTCCTCCTGTTCCGAGATAGAGTATGCCCGCCAGTTCGACGATTGTCGCGCCAGGCGAAAGCAGGATGTTTCCCGGCAGGGTGTCGTAGGAGAGCCCGACCCCAAGGAAACAGCATCCGAAGCAGAAGGCCCCCGCCAGCGCCATGATGACCGGTATGCGGCGGGAGAGCGTGGCCGCCGCGGCGACAGGCAGGATCAGCAAAGCCATGCAGAGGATGATGCCGACAAGCTGGGAAAGGATTACGACTGTGACCGCAATCATCAACTGCAGCGCCAGCTGCACCCAGGTCGTCGAAATCCCCCTCAAGGTGAGCATTTCGCTATGGAAGGCCAGGGCGACAAAGCGCTGATGCCAGAGGATTGCCAGCAGAAGCACGAATGCGTCAAGCAGCGCGGTCATCCAGAGGTCCTGCGGGGAGACAATCAGGATGCTTCCGAAGAGGTAGCTGTTCAGGTCCGGCGGATATCCCGGCATCGCCGTCACGAAGGAGATTCCGATGGCCATTCCCAGCGCCCAGACCGCCGAGAGGACGGTGTCGGTGCGGAAGCGCCACCGGGCGGTCCCAAGTGTGATGAATACGGCCACGAGGATTGCAGCCGCAAGTCCTCCCAGCCAGGGGGTCAGCCACGGCAGGGAGTATTTCGCCGAGAGGAAGAGCGCCGCGCCTACGCCGCCGAGAAGCGAGTGGCTGACCGCCCCCACCGCATAGCTGTCGCGCTTCAGCACGACATAGCAGCCCACGATTCCGCAGGCGACCGCGGCAAGCACCATTGCGGCAAGGGACCGCGCCAGCAAGGGCGAATGGAATAACTCCTGGAGAAAAAGGGACATACGGGTGGATTGTTGGAAAACCGGTGTGGCGCGACGCTCCTAGCGCTCCTTGCAGCTGCACTCCCCGGGAGCGTGTTCGTGTGCGTCCGCTTCGCCAAGATGGGGGCCGGCGCAGGGATCCCCGTCCTGGAGCTTGCGGTCGACAGGGCAGTCGTGGTGGAAAATGTGCACCCAGTTGCCGGCGTGCAGGTCGTCCTTCGAGACCTGGTCGATCCTGTGCATTCCGGCAGTGTGGTTCACGCAGATTACATGGGTGGCAAATGCCTCGACCATCGACAGGTTGTGGGAGACCATCACGACCGTGAGACGCTGGCTCAGCGTCTTCAGCAGGGAGTAGATTGTCGCGACCCCGGGGGCGTCCAGGTTTGCGCCAGGTTCGTCCAGAAGGAGGAGCTGCGGTTCGGATGCGAGCGCCTGGGCGATGAGGACCCTTTGGCGCTGGCCGCCGGAAAGCGCGGCAAATGGCTTTTGCGCGGCGTCGGGAAGCCCCACCTCCGCAAGTGCATCCATCGCGACGGCACGGTCTTCCCTGCGGGGACCGCCGAAGAGGTGGCGTTCCATGCGGCCAAGCAGGACGGTTTCAAGGACGGAGATGGGGAAGTTGTGGTCGAATTCAAGCGACTGGGGGACGTAGCCCATCCTGCGTCGCGCACGGCATGGCTCCTCGCCGAATATCCGTATGCTTCCGAATCTCGGTGCCAGAAGCCCGAGCATCAGCCGCAGAAGGGTCGTCTTGCCGCCGCCATTGGGGCCTACCACGATGGCAAAGTCCCTCTGCCCCACCTCAAGGTTGATATTGTGGAGAACCTCGTGCTGCTCGTAGCCAAAGCAGAGGTTCGTAATCTGTATTGCAGGAATCATTTTTCAACGGGGCGGTACGCCTTCTCGATTGCCTCGCCTATCGCCGAAAGACCCTCCACCAGGCTCGATGGAAGCGGATCAAGGCTGATGATCCGGCACTTCAACTCCTTCGCGAGAATCCTGGCCGACCTCTCCGAAAATCTCGGCTGGACGAAAATCGCCGGAAGCCCGCGCTCCCGTGCCCGGCGCATCGACGCCTGGAGGCTGCCGCCGGTGGGCTCCTTGCCCTCCTCCTCTATCGCAAGCTGCTCAATCCCATGCTCCCCAAGAAAGTATCCGAAGGCAGGATGGTAGACGAGCACTGTGCCGCCACGCAGAAATGCAAGACGCCTGAGGTTGGCCTCATGCACGCCCCGCAATTTCCCGCAGTACCTGTCGAGGTTCCCCTTGAAGTAGTCGGCCTTCTCCGGAAGAATGCGCGAAAGCGCCGCCGCAACGTTTTCAGAGTAGCGAAGCATGTTCTCCGCCGAAAGCCAGACATGGGGGTCTTCCCCGCCATCGGGGAAGGTCCTGCGCGACATCCCCTGCGCCCCGTCAACGATTTCAAGCCCGGGGTATGCCGAGCGCAACTTTGGCAATAGCGCCGCCTCGTATGGCGCCCCTATCGAGATGAAGAGACGGCTCCGCCCCAGCGCCGAAAGCGTCCTTGCGTCGGGATGGAAGCTCTCGGGGCTGCCGCTTGTCGTCAAAAGCGACCTGGCTTCGATTGCATTGCCGCCAATCTCGACTACAGGCTCAAGGCCAGTCGGGATTGAGACGAATACGACGACGGGGGCTCCCCGGAGAAGCCCCGAGAAGAGGACTGCCAGAAGCAGGACGAGTATGCGGTTCATGGGTGGGTATTCAGTTGAAGGGGTTTGTGGATGCGGGGGCCTCTCTCTCGACCATGTGTTCGAAGGTTATCTTCGAGAGCCGCGCCTCGTCGTCGTCATGCCATTCGCGCAGGTAGTCCGCGAATTTTGCGGGCAGGCACTTTGCGATGCGCCTTGCCGTTGCGGTGTCGATGCCCGTGAATGCGTCCGACACGTCGGCGAGGGTGATTTGCGAGGATGGCCTTCCGAGGATGTAGTCGTAGGAGTCTGGCGGGTCGGCCTCGGGCTTGCGCTGGATTACAAGTCCAGCCTTCCTGAGGCTCTCAAGGGCAAACTCGATTTCGCGGATGGAGACATTGTGCTCCATGGCGAAGTCGGCGGCATTCCAGCATCCATGCCCCTCGTCGTAGCACTTACTGATTGCTTCGACAATTGCAATGCCGAGCATCCTGTTTGCGCCGGCTTCGACGGGCAGCATCTGCTTCGTCTGCCGAAGGATGCGCTGATTCTGCGCCGCAAAGCAGATTTCCGCGCCAAGGAGGATGACCAGCCAGTTGGCGTAGAGCCACGCCAGGAAGAAGGGCAATGCGGCGAATGCGCCGTAGATTGCGTTGTAGCGCGCCAGCCCAATCTGCCACTTGACGTATGCGATGAGGACCGCGCTCCACATCACTGCGGCCACGGCGCCTGCCAGGAAGGCCGGCCCGACCCGGACATGGGTGTTCGGCATGTAGAGGTAGAGCAGCGCGAAGGCGGCCACCAGGCAGAAGTAGAGAAGCGCCCGCGCAACAACATGCCCAAGCAGCTTGACCAGGGAGGAGTTGGTTATCAGCAACTCGGAGAGCCTCCCTGAGTTGATGTATGCGTTCAGGGAGAGAATGCAGAAGAGGAGGATGGGGAGCAGTAGAAGCAATACGAGGTACTCGCTGATTTGACGCAGGAAACCACGCCCCTGCTTTACACACCAGATGCCGTTGAAGTTGCTCTCCAGCTTCTGAATCGACATCACGACGGTGGCAAGCAAGGTGACGACTCCGATGATGCCAAGGGCAGTGAAGTTCGTCTTGTCAACGTATGTGATGAGCTTGATGAGCCCCTCCTGCATGGGTTCGGGAAGCTCCGCGACAAAGCCAGGTCTCGCCAGCTCCTCCGCCAGGCTCTCCGACTCGTCGGCGCCTCCCGTCTCGCCCCCGTCGTGGATTACCTTGTATTCAAAGGTCTCGTTGCCGCCGGAGTCTCTCTGGACGATTGTCGCAATCCCCATGTGCTCAAGAAGTTGCTTCTGCAGGCCAATTCCCTTGCAGAAGGAGAGCGCCACCGCCAGGATGGGCACCAGCGAAACCATGGTGACGTAGGTGAGGGCACAGCTCTGGAGCGTGCAGCGGTCTTCGAAGAAGCCACGAGTCGCGACAACAAGCAGACGGCAGAAGGAGTAGCCGCCGCGCTTCAGCGTCTTCAACGCATTGAAGTCGGCGTTCCAAATCTTGTCCGTGAAGAAGTCAATGATCGCCTTGACGGGTTTCAGGATGGCCAGGTTGCAGTCGAATGGCATGTCCGTGTCTCCTTTGATGACATGGTTGGAAGGCGTTCGAGGGGCGGTGTCCTTAAATGGGGATGAGGAAGAGCAGCCAGCCCGCCAGCGCGGAGCCCAGCAACACCCACACGAGATTCGGCTTCCACTTCCATTGGACGAAGAGGACGGCCGCGAAAATCACAATCCCCTGCCAGCAGACGCCGAAGGAGCCGCCCGCCCGCCAAAGCGCGGCAATTGGCGCGGTGAAGAGGGATGTCTCCGCAAAGAAGACTACCGCCGCCGCTATCAGTCCGAGCGTCGCGGGGCGGATGCCGCAGAGGATTGCCTGCCAATGGCGGTTTCTCTCGAAGGACTTGAGGAAGAGCCCCACCAGGATGCCCAGGACGAGCGATGGGGTTGTGACTCCTGCGGTCGCCACAATCGCCCCCAGGAGCCCCCCCTCCTGCTGGCCGATGAAGGTGGCGCAGTTCAACCCCACGGGGCCGGGGGTCATCTGCGCAAGGGCGACGATGTCGGCGAATTCCGCCGAGGTCATGAGGGCGTGCTTTGTCACCAGTTCGTCCTGGAAGAGCGGAATCATTGCGTATCCGCCCCCGAAGGTGAAGACTCCGATTTTGACGAAGAGGAGATAGAGGGAGAGGAGGCTCATTTCACGCCTCCAATCCTGGGCGAGAAGGAACGTATGAAGCAGAGCCAGCCGAGAAGCGCGCCAGCCGCAAGCACGTAGACTGCGTTTGCGCCAAGGAATGCCAGGGCCACGAAGGAGACGCCCGCCACCGCCCAGGTGAAGATTCTCAGGCGGGACTCCTCGGTCTCGAACATCTTCTTGCCAAGATTGAAGACGGCGCAGAGTATCAAGGCGGAGACCGCCGCCCTGACGCCAAGGAATATGTGGTCCGTCACTTCGTGTCCGCGAACCCGGGTGACTATGTGCGCAAGAATCACAATCGCAAGAAAGGGTGGGATGATGCTGCCCACAAGGGAGACAAGGGCTCCCGCCATCCCCGCGACGCGGTAGCCCAGCAGCACGCCCATGTTGCACGCGATGATGCCAGGCATCGACTGTATCGCGGCAACCGTGTCAACCATCTCGTCGTCGGAAAGCCATCCCCGCTTTTCGACGAACTCCTCGCGCATGAGCGGAAGCATCGCCAGCCCGCCGCCAAGGGTAACGGCGGAGATGTAGAAGAATATTCCGAAAAGGGTCTTGAGGCGGGAGACCATGGGCGGTTGCGGTGGATGGAGAAAATGGCGAAGGGCAGTCGCCCCTGCGCCTCGCTACGCAAAACGGGCAGCGGGCAAGTAGCGGAACTACCCACCGGCTGCCCGAAGAGGAAAGGCCGTTGCTATTGTTAAGAAGCTATGGCGAAGGATGACGCCTACACGGAGGCCTTCTTGACACGGTCGGAGTACTCGCCAGTGCGGGTGTCGATGCGGACAAGGTCGCCGATGCCGACAAAGGTCGGGACGTTGATTTCGTAGCCGTTCTCAATCTTGGCGGGCTTCAGGCAGTTGGTGGCAGTGTCGCCCTTGAAGCCAGGCTCGGTCTCCGCAATCACCTTCTCCACGAAAATCGGGAGGGTGATGTCAATGGGACGGCCGTTGAAGAAGAGAATCTGGCACTCCATGTCGTCGTCAAGGAAATACTTGTTGCGGCCAAGGACCTTCTCGTCAACACGGACATCCTCGTTGGTGCTCGGGTCGATGAAGATGTAGACGCCGTCGCCCTCGTCGTAGGAGAAGTTCACCGTGCGCTCCGCCAGGTCGGGCTGGTCAATCTTGTCGCCGGGGCGATAGGCCTTCTCCGTGGTGGAGCCGGTGATCATGTTGCGCATCTTGCAACGGTAGATTGCCTGACCCTTGCCCGGCTTCATGAAATCATATTCGGTGATGAGATAGGGGTCGCCGTCAATCTGGACTTTCAGACCCTTGCGCAGGTCGGATACATCGTAAGGCATAGTTGTCTTCTCCTTTAAAGTTTACATTGTAAAAAGTTACGAGAGCCAGGCATGGACAATGGAAGCCACGGCACGCCAAAGTCTCCCAGTACACAAGTGGCTTAAAATAGTGCGATTATGCAGTTTTTCAATCTGAATGCAGGTGAATGGGCGGGCGCGCTCGAGGAGATTCAGCAAAAGGCGGGATACAGATTCAACGACCTGGGACGCCTCAGGCTCGCCCTCACGCACTCCAGCTACGCATCCGAAAACCCATCCTCACCCGAATGGAACGAGAGACTGGAATTCCTCGGGGACGCAGTCCTGGAGCTCCTGGTCAGCAGAAGGCTCTTCGATGCGCTGCCCGATGTGCAGGAGGGAACCCTGACAAGGAACCGGTCGGCATTGGTGGATGAGCACGCAAACGCCGGCTACGCCAGAACCCTCGGGCTGGACAGGGCGATTCTCCTGGGGAAAAGCGAATGCCGTGACGGCGGCAGAAAACGGGATTCCCTCCTCGGGGACGCATTCGAGGCATTCCTGGGCGCAGTCTATCTCGATGGGGGAATCGAAGCCGCCGAAAGGGTGCTGGCTCCTCTCCTGCCACCAGTCAAGGATGTGTCGGATAATGCAAGCAAGGCAAATCCAAAGGGAGCATTGCAGATATTCTGCCAGAGGGAGTTCAAAAGACAGCCCCGGTATGTGGATGTCTCCTCCAGCGGCCCCAGCCATGCGCCTCATTTCGTGTGCAAGGTGATTCTTCCCGAAGGCCCTTCCTTCGAGGGGGAGGGGGTCTCGAAGAAGGCCGCCGAACAAGCCGCCGCCGCAAGCGCATTGCACAGCCTGGTGCAGAATGACGCCACCCCAGGGGAAGGCCAGAACATGGATGCCACGGACTCCCCGTGAGCCTCGTGGGTTCAGGGGAGATTAAGAACCACGAAAAACACGAAAAACACGAAAAACACTAATATTGAGGTCAGGGGAGATTAAGAACCACGAATGGACACGAATGGACACGAATATTGAAGTCAGGGGAGATTAAGAACTACGAAAACCACGAAGAACACGAAATATATGTATTTCGATGCGGGTGTGCCTCTTACTCCTCGAACAGCCCTGAGATTCTTTCGCAGACGAGGTCTGTGATTCCGAGGTCAAGCAGGACGTCGAGAATTGTATATCTGTTCCGGATCATTCCCGCGCCGTATGTAGTGAATCGCAGGTCAGAATGAGGCAGTCCAATCTCCTGCAGCGAGACGGGGCATCCAAGAGCCTTCAGGCGATTGCGCAGCTCCTTGAAGGGCAGAAGCTGGTGCCGGAGCTTTTCCGCGAGGATGGGGTGTGTCTCGACGATTAGCCGGCGTCTGCGCCTTGCTTCGTCGCCAAGGGGGAGCTTTTCGAGTGCGACCTTTCGTGCATTTTTCTCGAAGGGCGTTCCGCCGAGAAATTCTTCTATCTGTATATCTCTTTCATTTGCAGATAGATATGGCATTTTATCCGCAAGGGTCGCAATCTCGTCGGATTTCATTTTGAAGTAGACATCCTCCATGAGTGCCGTGGTAATAAGTGACCCTACAGCGACCTTGAAGCCGTGCGAGGGCTGGACTCCGTCCTTTTGGATGTCCCTCATTTCCCAGCAGTGGCTGTAGAGATGCTCTGCTCCCGATGCGGGTCTTGAGTCCTTCATATACTGCATGGCGAATCCCGTCTGGCATAGTCCTTCGAAGAGTCCGGCCAGCGCGATTGGGTTTCCCTCCTTGAGTTTTCCCGGTTCTTCGAGCCACCGATGCAGCTTTGACTGCACCATTTTCCACGGTGTCTCCTGGATGGGGGTGATGCCGATGGCGTCCGCAATCATCCAGTCGCCTCCTGCGGGGAGCTTTGCCGCCAGGTCCGCGTATCCTGCCGCCGTCATCTCGAAGGGTGCCGTGAAGAGGATTTTACTGTCGGCGACAATTGCCAGCGGTGCCGGGCAGGGAAGTGTCTGCTTCAGTCCATCCCGTGTGATTGCGGCTCCTGCCGAAGTATATCCGTCCACGGAGGACGCGGTTGCGCAGCAGAGGTATCCTCCTGTTTCCAGTTCGTATGCGCATCGTTTCACCAGGTCGTTGATTGTTCCGGAGCCGACGGCGATCGGGCGATGTCCGGCCAATGGTCCACGGAGCCTTTCGACGAGGGAGTAGTCGGCATGGAAAGGGGGGGTCGCAGGGAATAGATACGGAGTGTCCACCGAAAGTCCCGCCTCCTTGAGAATCCCCTGCAGCCTTTCGCCGGCGGCGCCCCATGTATTGCCGTCTGCGACGATGCGGACGGGCTTTGTGTCGCCGGGCCAGGTTTCGCGCAGGATGCGCGGGATTTCGCCCAGCAGGTTTTCGCCTATGAGGCAGATGCGTGTCTGAAGACCTTCGGGGATTGGAATGAACGGCATGGCTGGTTCGATGAATAAATTGGGCAGGGAGGAATCACGTGAGTGCAACTACTATAATTTCCCTGCGTCGCGGAATACATGAAAAAAGGGGGGATTGCATTCCGCGTCGTCTCCCGTAGAACGCAAAACGACCGTCCCCCGTGTCGGGAGGCGGTCGTTTTCTGTCAGGGTGCAGCGGAGGACTAGTGGAGGTTGTAGTACTCGATGACCTTGATGATGGAGACGTCGACGTGGATTTCCTCGGGGAGCGGCTCGCGCGCGACGGTGACCTTGCACTTGTCATTCGCGTCCTTCTCGAGGTATGGGGGCAGGGTGACAGTGCTCTCCTTCGCGATCTTGGCGATCATCGGGGAGTGCTGCTCGTTGATGGTGAGGACATCCCCCGCCTTCAGACGATAGCTGGCACGGTCGCAGACCCTGCCGTTGACGAGGATGTGCCTGTGGCTGACAACCTGGCGGGCGGCGAAGATGGTGGGAGCCAGACCGCTGCGGTAGACGATTGAGACCAGGCGCATTTCAAGGTTGGCGAGGAGCTTGTCGCCCGTATTGCCGACGCCGCGCTTGGAGTTGTGGTAGATGAAGGTCAGCTGATGCTCGGAGAGATCATAGAAGGTCTTGAGCTTCTGCTTCTCGAGGAGGAGCTGTCCGTAGGTGGAGAGCTTCACGCGGCGCTTGGTGGGACCATGCTGTCCGGCGGGATATGCCTTCGGGGTGCTGGTGGCGTCTCCGCCCTCGCGGGTTTTGATGACTCTGCTGTTGGTGGGGCAGTTGGGCATTCCCCACAGGCAGAAGCCGATGCGACGGCACAGGGTGTGCTTGGCACCGTGGGTGCCGCTCTTGGTGTTGGCCATTTTTCTGGTCCTCCAGTTTGACGCGTTTCGCTTCCACCAGTCTTAAGTTGTCGCCGCCTCTCATGACGAGATGGTTTTTTCGATGTGTTCCGTGCGGGATGGAATCCCGACAGGGCGGCTGGGCTGGCGCGAAAAGCGGCTTAATATAACCACGTAAGGGAGATCTGCAATGAATGTCCGCAGATTGTCGAATGTGTGAAGCGTGTTGCCCGTTAGAATCTGAGGGTGACGCTGGCGGAGAGGATATGGCAGTCCGACTTGAAGGTTCCCCGTTCTGCGATGCCCTTTCCTGCGGCGACCCTGCTTCCCAGGTTTGTCTTTGTGAACCGGGAGTAGCCGTATGCGATGTCGAATCCCCAGTTGTCCGCCAGGTATCCGACTCCGACCCCGATCAGGAACTTGTCGGAGTCCGGCATTTCGGGGGATGTGCTTCGGCTGTTCGACGGGCTGTTGTCGTAGTCGAACCCCGCCATGAGCGTCCATCTGTCCGTGAGCTTGTATTCGGCTCCGGCGTGGTATGTCCAGACGTCATGCCACTCCCTGGGGTTCTTGACTTCCCCTGGGGTCGTGGTGCCCGGATATTTGTCGAAGGAGAGATTGAGTGCCTTGTAGCTGGACCACTTTGTCCAGACGGCGTCGAAGAGGAAGGTCCACCTTTCGAAGGAGTTGTTTCTGATGCCGAGGGCGACGCTCGCGGGCATGTCAATGCTGGCGTGTGCATCGGCATTGTGGAATTTCAGCGCGCCGTTGAGGTATTCGCGATAGCGGTATTTGACATCGCCGTCGAAGCGCATGTGTATGCGGCTCTGGAATTTGGCTCCGAAGCCCCATTCGTCGCTGGGCTTGTAGTAGACTGCCGCGAAGCCGCCGATCCCCATGGATTCGGCTGACATGTACATCTTGTTGCGCTTCTGGCCGGGGACTGGTATGTCGATGTAGTTCGCCAGTCGTGCGACGCCGATTGCGATGTCCGGCCCCGCCGCGAAGGAGAGCTGGTCGTTCACCTTCCAGGTGATGCTCGGGGAGATGTAGCAGACTCGGAGGCATGTATAGGTGGACAGCGAAGAGAGCTGGCTGTCGGGCTCCCACTGGGTTATCATTCCGTATGGGGCGTTCACGGAGAGGTTCAGGCGGAAGTCGTCCCCAAGAGGAGCGACTCCGTAGAAGAAGCCGGTCATGCGGATCTTGTCGACCAGGTCGTCGCTGGCCGTGCTCGTGGAATACTCGCTTGAAAGGCTGAGGAGGCTGCCGCCGCCTGTGACTGTGATGCGGTCGATGTCGACAGCGGTGGCGGGATTGTACCAGGCGGCGGAGGCGCGGCCGCCGCGGGCGACGCCGGAGCCAGCCGTGCCAAGCATGTCGGTGGCACTCTCGGAGTAGAGCTGGAAACCGCCGGCATGGAGAAGACCGCCAAGACTGAGGAGGACTGCGAAAATGAAGGATGAAAGCTTTTTCATAGTTCGTTTTTTCCTTTGTTGGTTCGGAAAGTCGCCTACTATAAGCGTGGCGCCCTGGATTTCAAGACACATTTTGTCATCGTGTCGCATCCTCCGGCGGAAAAAGGGCAGGATAATCATGTCAACTGTATGATTATAAGGAAGATATGGTCGTTATCACATTTAGTCCCCTTCTTCCCCTATAGTATTCCGGAATTCGCAATCTTCCGCGTGTGTTGCGGCTTTGCTGGCGCCTTGTGGTGCGCATATTTGATTTCGAGGAGGTTTTCCAGATGATTTCGAGGACTTTGAGTGGTTCGATTCAGGGTGTTGACGTTCAGACCGTGGAGATAGAGGTCCAGGTATTCAAGCGTCGTCCCAGCGAGCAGTCCCAGGAGTGCCACTTCAACCTGATTGGCTTGCCTGACGCGGCGATACGGGAGAGCCGTGACAGGATACGGAGCGCCCTTGGGATGAACCGCATAGGTTTTCCGCTGGGGAATATTACCGTGAACCTGGCTCCGGCGAACCTTCGCAAGTCCGGCGCCCTGTACGACCTTCCGATCGCGCTGTGCATTAGTGTCTTCAACGGGCAGGTCCGTGGCGAGTTCCTGCATGAGACGCTGGTTGTCGGGGAGCTTGCCCTGACCGGGGAGGTCCGGCCGGTGCGCGGCGTCCTTCCGATGGCGATGCACGCCAAGTCCCTTGGAATCCACCGGATGATCGTTCCATTTGAGAATGCGCTTGAGGCGGCAGTCGTCTCAGGGGTTTCCGTCTATGGTGTGAAGACCATTGCGGAGGCCCTGAGGATTCTTGAGGACCCCTCCTCTGCGCGTCCGTCGACGGTTGACATGGAGGCGCTTTTCCGCGACGCCGTTCGTTCGCGCCTGGACTTTCGTGACGTGAAGGGGCAGTCTTCGGCGAAGCGCGCCCTCTTGATAGCCGCGGCGGGGAGCCACAACGTCCTGTTGGTCGGCCAGCCTGGCGTGGGCAAGAGCCTCATTGCGAACCGGATTCCCGGCATCATGCCGCCGCTTGACATGGAGGAGTCGATGGAAGTGACGCGCATCTACAGCATAGCCGGGCTCTTGGGCGGCAGCGGGCTGATAGTCGACAGGCCATTCAGGTCGCCTCACCACACGGTTTCTGACGCGGGGCTGATGGGTGGCGGGTCGGGCATTCCGCGGCCTGGCGAGATAACCTTGGCGCACAGGGGAGTCCTCTTCCTTGACGAGCTGCCGGAATTCCGCCGCAGCACCCTTGAGGCGTTGCGCCAGCCGATGGAGAATGGCTTCGTGACCATCGCCCGGGCCTCGGGGAGCTTCCAGTTCCCAAGCCGCTTCATGCTGGTCGCCGCAATGAATCCATGCCCCTGCGGATACTACGGCTCCCCCGACCACAAGTGCACCTGCACCTTCGCCCAGGTGAATTCATACAGGGGACGGGTCTCGGGGCCGCTGCTCGACCGCATAGACGTCCACCTGGAAGTCCCTCCTCTCCCGAAGGATGTCCTCATGAACGCCCATGACGGGCCTTCGTCCGAGGAACTCCGCCAGGAGGTGCTTGAGGCACGCGCACGGCAACTGCATAGATACCGGGGGACGAATATCCGGGACAACTCGTCGGTGGCGGGAGCCGCCCTTGACAGGTTCTGCGCCTTGTCGGAGGCGGGACGCGCCTTCATGAAGTCGGCATTGGAGGCAAAGCATCTCTCCGCACGGTCATACGACAGAATCCTCCGCGTTGCCCGGACGTGCGCCGACCTCAATGGACATGACGCAATCCAGGAGGACGACCTTGCCGAAGCCTGCCAATACCGTTCCATGGACCAGAGGATCGCCTGGCAGGAACGTACCCCCGGAACCCTACTGTGAAGAACGGGCAAGCGTCAGCTTTTGCATGCACATGGCGAATGCGAGTGGGTCGGGCTCGATTGCAGTGGTCCTGCATCCGACTTCATAGACCCCGGGCTTCGGGAAAACGAGGACGCCGATTTCCGACCGCGCGGCTGCATAGCAATGCGAGTGGAGAGGCTCGGTGGCCTCCAGCTTCGCACGGATTGTCTGGGCGCCGCAGAATACTTCGACAGTCCGCTTCCCGACCCACGGCATGGAGTGTCCCGACTGGAATGTGACCAGGGAGACCTGGTAGCTTCCCGGCTCGGTGACCCTGATGCTCCAGGTGATCGAGTCAGAAGGATTATGCCAGTCCAGCGCACTTCCGTCGGCGCCGATGTGGAGATGTTGTTCACGCCTTACGAGTTCGGCGGCGACATCCAGCTGCGCAGTTCCGGAGATGGCCATCGGCTCGTCGCCGATATTCGCCCTCCCGAAGCAGGGCGCCAGTTCGGTGCCGTCGCCGTCGAGGAAGATATTCTGGTCGACGGCCGGGGTGTCGACGAAATCGACGGTGACCACGGGCAGCAGCTCCCCGGCATCGTATTCCGGGTGCAGGACGAGTGCGCCGGGAGCCTCCTCGCATGGGCAGCTGGCCGCGGCAATCCGCCCCTTTAGCCCGTGGATGACGATGCTTTCGCGGGGCTCCCTGATGAAGAAGTTCAGCCTTTTGCCGGACTGGGTGCAGGAGCCCCACGCGAAGTCCTGGGGAAAGGGATTCGGCGTGGTTCCTGCGATGGCACCCGGATGCCGTCTGTGCCAGCGTGCCAGCTCGTCCAGGACCTTGACTGTCCCGTCGGGGAACCGCCCCATGCCGTCGGGGCCGATGTTCAACAGGAGGTTTGCGTCCCTGTCGGCAAGCGCCGCCATCCGCTCCGCGATGAGCCGGGGGCTCTTCCAGTTCTGGTCGCTGTGCTTGAATCCCCAGGTGTCGTTCAAGGTGATTGGCGACTCGACGGGTTCAGAGGACCTGCCGTGCATGTCCTGGTTGTCACCCAGGCTGGCGAAGTCGCGGAACCTGCTGTCCGGGCTGATTCTGCTGTTGATGACGCAGCCTGGCTGCAATCCGTGGATCATGTCGCTCAATTCGCGGCTCTCGTCCTCGGACATATTGAAGCCGCAGTCGCACCAGAACTCGCATACCGGCCCGTAGCCGGTCAGCAGTTCACGCACCTGCGGCAGACACTTCTGGCGGAAGTAGCGCTGGAAATCCTTCCTGCCGTAGTCCGGGTAGTCCCAGTCGTTTCCCCAGGACATTTCGAAGAGATTCTTCGGCTGGTCCGGGCCTGGGTCCCGTCCGTCCGGGTGGTGCCAGTCCAGATTCTGCGAGTAGTAGATGCCGAGGGCGACGCCGTGGCGTCCGCACGCGTCGGCCAGTTCCCTCAGCGGGTCCCGTCCAAACGGTGTTGCATCGACGATGTTGAAGGAGTCCACCCTGGAGTGGTACATGGCAAAACCATCGTGGTGTTTTGTGGTGAAGACGATATACTTCGCGCCCATGTCCGCGATGCGTCGAATCCACTCCTCCGCGTCGAATCCCACGGGATTGAACCGTGCCGCCAGTTTGGCGTATTCCGCATTCGGTATGCGGAAATAGGACTGCGCCCACTCGCCGATATAGTCCATCTCGACGCCCTTCCAACGGCCGCCAAGCATGGAGTAAAGCCCCCAGTGGAAGAATATCCCCAGGCGGCGGCGCTTGAAGGCCTCGATGCGCATACGCTTCAGCTCGCCTGGATCACTGTCGTGAAAGGACATTTCGCAGAATCGCCGCCATTCCCATGGCGGGCTTCAAGTCGCCTCAGGATAGGCATCCAGAACCCTCTGCGCGAACTGCGGGAAGGTCCCCTCCTCCAGATGGAGCCTGGCCTGCCTTGCCAGTTCGAGGAAGAAGTGGAGGTTGTGGATTGTCATAAGCCGTGCGCCGAGGATTTCATTCACATGGAGCAGGTGCCTGATATACGCCTTCGTGTGGTGACGGCATGCGTAGCAGGTGCATCCCTCCTGGATTGGCGTGAAGTCCTCCTTGTATCGTGCGGCCTTGACGGGGATTGTCCCCGTCGGGGTGTATGCGCTGCCGTTTCTGCCCATGCGGGTGGGAAGCACGCAGTCGAACATGTCGATGCCGTTGAGAATGCCGATGACAATCTGCCTGGGCGTGCCGACGCCCATCAGGTAGTGCGGCTTCGAGACGGGCAGGACAGGCGCACAGTAGTTGAGTACGTCGACCATGAGCTGCTCCGACTCCCCGACGGAGACACCCCCGACGGCAATGCCGTCGAAGTCAAGCTTCTCAAGCTCCTGGACTGCGCGTTCACGCAGATCCCGGTAGGTGCTGCCCTGGGCGATTCCGAAGACGAGCTGTCCCTCCGCACGTGGCTGTTCCCTGCATTGCGCCGCCCAGCGCAACGTCAGGTCCAGCGACCTTTCGGCCTCCTGGTGGGTTGCCGGCCAGTGGGTGCATTCGTCAAAGCACATGGCGATGTCGGAGCCGATGCACTTTTGGATTGCCATGGACTCCTTCGGCCCCATGAAGAGCGGGCGTCCGTCGATATGGGACTGGAACTTGACGCCCTCGGGGGTGAGCTTGCGGAGTTTTGCAAGGGAGAAGACCTGGAATCCCCCTGAGTCCGTGAGGATGGGCTTCTGCCAGTTCATGAAGTTGTGGAGCCCCCCGGCCTTTTCCATGAGCTCCATGCCGGGGCGCAGGTTCAGGTGGTAGGTATTGCCGAGGATGATTTGCGCCCCCAGGTCCAGGAGTTCCTGGTTGCACATCGCCTTGACGGTGCCCTGGGTTCCCACGGGCATGAAAATCGGGGTTTCCACATAGCCGTGCGCGGTCTTGAGCCGCCCCCTGCGCGCGTGGCTCCCCGGGTCGTTCTTGAGGATTTCGAAGCAGGACATTCCGGCTACTCCTCCGTGGGCTTGAAGAGCGCCTTGGTGAAGTCCTCCGCATTGAAGGGCTGGAGGTCGTCGAGGGTTTCGCCAAGTCCGACAAAGCGCACTGGATATCCCAGCTCCTTGCGGATTGCGACGACTACTCCTCCCCTGCCTGTGCCATCCAGCTTCGTAAGGACGAGCCCCGTAATGGGGAAGAGCTTTCCGAACTCCCGCGCCTGGGTTAGGGCGTTTGAGCCAATCGAGGAATCGACAGTCAGCCAGATTTCCTGGGGCGCGCCCGGCATGGCCTTGCCGGCTATGCGCTTCACCTTCTCTAGCTCCGCCATCAAGTCCCCGCGGGTGTGCTGCCGCCCCGCAGTGTCGATGATTACGTAGTCCGCCTTCTGGCTGAGCCCAGACTTGATTGCGTCAAACGCGACCGCCGCCGAGTCGCCGCCAAGCTTGCCCTCCACGACAGGGCAGTGGAGACGGCTTGCCCAGATTTGGAGCTGCGTTGCGCCCGCCGCGCGGAAGGTGTCCCCCGCGCCCAGGACGACCTTCCTGCCATCCTGGAGGAAGTGGTGCGCCAGCTTTGCAATCGAGGTGGTCTTGCCTGAGCCATTCACCCCGACCATGAGGATGACGGTGGGCTCGCCCTCCGACTTGTGGACTGGGGGGACGCTCGCGTCATCCAGAATGGAGAGGATCTTTTCTGAGCACGCCTCGTTGATGTCGGCGCCGGTGGCGATAAGCCCCCGGGCGTAGCGGTCCTTCAGGTCGTCAATCAACTCCTTTGTGACAACGGGGCCCAGGTCGGTGGAAATCAGGATTTCCTCGAGCTTCCTGTAGGTGTCGTCATCCCACTGTTTGACGTCAGTGAAGAGGCCCGATATGCCTCTCTGGATTGCGGTGCTGGTCTTCTGGAGACCCTTCTTGAAGAAACTGAAAAGGGACATTGGTCGCTGATGGATTGGTTCTGATGCCGTTGGCAGCCTCTACTTGCCGCCGAGGACAAGGGGCTCCTGCTCGATTATGCGGCGGATGCGGTCAAGAACGCCGTTCACAAATCTCCAGGAGTCCTTCTGGCCGAAATCGTGCGCCATTTCGACGGCTTCGTTGATTGCGATTCCAGGGGATATCACGGGATCCGCATGCCTCATCTCGTAGACCGCCAGACGGAGAAGGTTGCGGTCGACTTCGTTGATGCGGTGCAAGTCCCAGTTCGTGGCGGCCGCGGAAATCATCGTGTCAATCTCGCGGCGGTGGGAGTCTACGCCACGGGCAAGCTTCCTGGCGCGTGTCCAGGCCTTGCGGAATATCTCCGAGGTGACGCCGCACTTGAACTCCTCGCGGACAAGGGTGTTCATGCCGCCGAGGAACTCGACGTCGCCGCCAGGCTCGCCGGAGGCGGAGAGCGCGGCGGCCTCCTCCGCGCAGATGCCCTCCCAGCCGCCTACGATGTCCATCGCGTAGAGGAGCATCAGCGCCATGCGGCGGCTGATTGTCCGCTGGAGCTTGAAGGTGACATTGGCCGCGCTCTTCCGGGGGCGGTCTCCCGCGCCGACTTCCTTGGCGTCGGCATCGTTCTTCACGGGGCTCATGGCGGCTTACTTCCTGCTGGCCCTGGGAAGTCCCTTGAGGAGGTTGGCCATCTCGATGGCGGTGGTCGCCGCACTCGCGCCGCGGTTGCCGGCCTTGCTGCCACTGCGCTCAATCGCCTGCTCGATGTTCTCGGTGGTGACGACGCCGTAGACGACGGGGACGCCATTCGCCAGCGAAATCTGGGAATAGGCCTTTGAGACCTCGGCGTTGATCATGGTCGCATGCTGGGTGGCTCCCTGGATGACGACGCCAAGCCCGATGAGCGCGTCGAACTTGCCCGACTGGGCCATCTTCTGGATCACGAGGGGGGTCTCGAAGGAGCCTGGCACCCACGCCACGGTGATGTCCTCGGCCTTGGCGCCATGGCGCAGAAGCGCGTCCTCCGCGCCGCTGAGAAGCTGTTCGACGAAGATGCTGTTGAAACGTGCGCAGACGATGCCGACCTTGAGGTTGGTCGCGTCCATCCTGCCTTCGATGACATTGGTCACTTTGCTCATTTCTCTTTCTCCTGTCCTGGGTTTTAGTTCACTGTAGGAAACTGTCCTTGAAATGGATGCTAGATGAGGTGTTCCATGCGGTCCCTCTTGGTGTCGAGGTACTCCTTGTCGTAGGCGTTTGCCTCCATCACCAGGGGGACCCTCTCGGAAATCTCGAGGCCGTACCCGTCCAGCCCCGCAATCTTCCTAGGATTGTTGGTAAGAAGCCGTATGCTCTTGACTCCCAGGAACTTGATGATTTCGGCGCCCAGCCCGTACTCCCGGAGGTCCGGCGCAAACCCCAGGCGCACATTGGCGTCAACGGTGTCAAGCCCGCGCTCCTGGAGATGGTATGCATGAAGCTTGTTCGCAAGCCCGATCCCGCGGCCCTCCTGGCGCATGTAGACCAGGATTCCGCACTCCTCCTTCGCAATCATGCGCATGGCGGTGTCAAGCTGGCTGCCGCAGTCGCAACGGCACGAATGGAAGACGTCGCCGGTCAGACACTCGCTGTGGACACGGCAGAGGACATTCTCCTTGCCGGCGACATCGCCGTGGACGAGGGCCAGGTGCTCCTGCCCGTTTGTCCGCGCCGTGAAGCAATAGAGGTCGAATTCCCCGTATGCGGTGGGCAGCTTGACGGTCTCCGCCAGTTCGACGAGGCGTTCGTTCTGCCTGCGGAAGGCGATGATGTCTGCGACGCATCCCATCTTCAGGCCGTGCTTCTCCGCGAACTTCTCGAGGTCGGGGAGGCGCGCCATCGTGCCGTCCTCGTTCATGATTTCGCAGATTGCGCTGGCCTGCGTAAGCCCGGCCAGGTGCATCAGGTCGAGGGACGCCTCGGTATGCCCCGCACGGACCAGGACGCCGCCCTGCCGCCCCATCAGCGGGAAGACGTGCCCCGGGGAGTGGAAGGCATCCGCCGTCTTCGTCGGGTCCGCAAGCGCCCTGATTGTCTTCGCCCGGTCGAATGCGCTGATTCCAGTGGTAGTGCCGTCGTTTGCGTCGACGCTCACCGTGAAGCAGGTGCCCATTGGGTCGGTGTTCCTGACCATTTCGCCGACGCCGATTTCGACTGCCCGTTCACGTGTGATTGGCGCACAGAGGAGGCCGCGGGCGTTTGTCACCATGAAATTGACGGTTTCAGGCGTCACCAGCTCTGCGGCCGCAATCAGGTCGCCTTCGTTTTCGCGCCCCGCATCGTCGGTGATGATTATCATCCGTCCCTGGCGGAGTTCCTGGAGCAGTTCTTCAATCGGGCTGAACATTGTGGCTAATGGGTATGGGGTAGTGGGATTGTGCGAAAACTCAGGCCAGCCGCGCGGCCTTAGCGGACGGGCTTCTTGCCGAGAATCATCGTCAGGAAGGGCCTCCTGGTGGCGGGAAGCGAAAGCGCCTCCGCGATACCAGCCGCGTCAAGCGAACCGGCGCAAAGCGCGTTCAACCCCTCGGAGGCCGCACAGAGGTAGATGTTCTGGCAGATGGCGCCAGCCTCGACCCCCAGCATGAAGTCGCCGTTCCCGGGTATGTCGTTGAAGGTGGTGGTGTCGGCCACGAGGAGGACGGTTGCTCCGGCCGCGGGGCCGAGGGTCTTGCGGCCTTCGGCCATCGCCCGTATGTCCTTGTCCAGGACCTCCGTAAGGATTCCGTTTTTGTTGTCATACTGCATAACTCCTTGCGCTGTAAGGAGATACAGTGTAAAGGCGTGGCGGTTCAGCGCCGCGGGGACGGTCAACTTGCCGTCGTCACGGTTGACTCCGTATGCGGACCAGAGGAGGTTTGCGAGCTGTTGTTCGGAGAGCGGCTCGTCATCGAACACCCGTGTGCTCTGGCGGTTTTGGAGGAGTTCCTGCAGGTTTGACTTTCCAGGGATTTGGGGTTTTGGGAGCTGGATTGTGCTTTCGGCTGCCATGGCTGTGATGCAGAGAAATGCCGCGATGAGTGCGTATGCTTTCATGGTAGTGGTTGGCTTGGTTGGCGTTTCTAGTCCAGCAGGACCTTTACGAGTGCCTGCTGGTATTCGGGCATTGCCATTGTTCCGAGATGTCCTCCCCTGTCAAAGAGGGTGCATCTGGAGCCAAAGGTGCCTTCATACCATTCGAGGTCTCTTTCGTTGATGAGGAAGTCGTTGCGGTTCTGGAAGACGAATGTGTTGTCGGCGTCGCGGAGTTCCTCGGTCAGTGCGTCAAGTCGGCATGCCGCGCCCATTGCATCGAAGTCCGTTTCGCTGCCGTTGCGGAGATACCACGCCGCGAGAATCTTGTTGATGTAGTCGTCGTATGTGAAGCCGAGAGCCTCCGCGAAGAAGTTGTTTCGGTGGAAATAGGCACGGGGATTCTCCTGGAAGACTCCGCTCGGGGAACGCCGCTCCAATGCCTGGAGGGTTGCGACCTGCCTTGCACGCATGTAGATTCCCATCAGGTAGCGGGACTCCTCCCGTGTGACTGGCATCGGGGCGGGTTGTTCCCCCTCCAGGCACTGCCCCATCCAGATGCAGAGGCGGTCGACCATGGTCTCGACCCGCGCATTGCACTCTTCGTCGCTCCCCCAGGATTCCGGGATTGCGGCCATGCGGTCCACGGTCCGGAGCGCCTCCTGCGGGTCGAAGGGCGGGTTGATGGCGAGATACCTGTCGACAGGGAGGGGGGCGACCGTGCCTCTCTTCTGGGCCGCCACCAGGTGCAGAAGGTTCAGCCCCCCCAGCGAGTATCCAAGCATGACACAACGCTGCCCCTCGGGAATCCTGTAGTGTTCGCGGTAGTCCGCAATCGCCGCGTCCACAACTGGCGCAAGGAGTTTCGCGTCTTCATAGAGGACTCCCGGCGGCGCGTCGGTGGAGATCCCCTCGAAGTAGTCCGGGGTGAATGTCGAGGAGAGGGCGAGGGTGTCGCACCCGTGCCCCCGGAAGAGTTCCGCCAGGGCTGCCACTTCCAGCGAGTTCCTGTGGCTTCCGATGCCGGGGAGTATCACCACGAGGGTCGATGCGTTCCTCGAGGGATAGCATGTGTATGGGACGATGCTCCCGTCGGCGGTCTTCACCTTTCTCTGCCGCGCCTTGTAGAAGAATTCGGGCTTGCCGGGAGCCAGCATCAGGATTCCGAACGAGTCGTCCGGATCCGGGTCTTCCAGCTTGGGGACGGGCTTGAACTTGAGTTCGGGATCCAGTCCCACAAGGGCGCTGAACTTGAAGAGCTCGTAGTCGTTGTATTGGGTGCTGAAGAGGGTGTACAGGCTCGCTTCGCTCCTGGTGATCGTGTTGCCCTCAAGGATTGCGTTGACAATGGTGGCCTCGTCCGAGGATAGGAGAAGCCTGGGGATGTTCAGGGGAAAGTCGGCGACCTTGCCAGCCGCGTCCCGCAGGGTTCCAGGTCCCAGGATGGGCAGGTTGAGGTAGCACCCCTTGCCGATTCCCCACTTGGCGAAGGTGTCTCCGAAGGAGGTGTCCTGCCGTGGCATTCCCCATTTCGTGGCGGGGTCCCAAAGGCCGAGGATTCCAGCCGTGGTATTGGTCGCAAAGCGCTTGGTGTCATTCCAGCTGGCCGATAAATCCCCCTGGAGAAGGTGGTTGACTACGCGCAGTGGATATCCCAGGTTGTCGCTGAAGTTCGAAAGCCCGGTTCGCAGGAAATCGGGTGTCAGCGCACGCCAGACCTGCGCGGCCGGGTGGACGACTGCATTCTCGACTCCCTGGTTGAAGTCCTGCACGACGCGGTTGTATCCCTCCAGCGGATCGGAGGTGCGCTGGAGAAGCGCCGCGCTGCCCCTCGGCGCATAGAGGGCGGTCTTGTCCGTCACACAGGATGCGCCAAAGGACAATAGAAGGAACGCGAGGAATAGGATTTGCAGGGTATTCCTGTGGCGGGACATAGGAGGCGAGAATCTGTCAAAGAGCGTGAAGGTTGTATGTTTTTCAGGCCTGTTCGATGCTTGGATGCGGCCCGTATTCCATGGCGGCTCATGCAGGATGCCGCGGCGGAATCGTCAATGCCCTAAATGTAAGGCATGGAGAGGATTTTTCATATACGCCTTGTGAATGGAATGGCTGGCTTTGACGGCAGCCCAAAAAGGAAGGCAGGGTATAATTCCTCCATTTGCAGACGCCGCTCTTCTGTCGGGACAGGCGACCTCGCCAGGGGGTCGTGGCGCGGGTCTCCTTCCGTCTTCTATTTTTCGGAGTTTCTGGCCAAAGCCAGGCATCTCCAGTCGCCATCGACCTTCCATCCGGCTTCCGCTGCGATTTGCATGAAATCCTCGGTGGATTTCCGGAAGCCCTGGTGGAAGGAGTTTGCGAGAAGGGCCCGTCCTCCCGGAAGCAGATTTGCGTCGACAGTTTCCAGAAGCGCCTTCATCTTCGGGGTTGACTTCAGGAAGCGTCCTCCTGCGAGCCCGTTGCATATCACGAGGGAGACACGGTGGTCTCCGCGGTATTCGGTTGCGTCTCCTGAAAGGAATTTTGCGTGGATATCCTTGAAGGGGGCGAATTCGCGGGAGCGGGGCAGGTCGTGCGGGAGACGCCGTTGCGTCGCCATCCAGGCTTCCAGGGGTTCGAGTGTGACTCCCGTGACCTCTGCCGCGCCTGTGGCCCTTGCCGCCTCAAGCGTTCCCAGTCCCACCCCGCATCCCAGGTCGAGGAGCGACTCCGCCCTGCCCATGATGGCGAGCTGTTCCGGGTATCGCCCAAGCCTGGTTCCGAAGCGCGGCGGGTCGGCGCATTCGCAAAGCAGGCGGTGTAGGAAGTCTTCGGTGCCGATAGTCGCCTGTCCCGCGAGGAGTTCCACGTCTTCCCAGAAGTCCAGGAGGGTTTCGAAGGAGGGCTCCAGGAGCGATTGGGGAATCCACTCCTGCGAGGGCAGGCAATGCATGGCGAGAAGCCTCATCGATGCCGAGAACTCGCTCCAGGGGCAGAATGTATCGAACCAGGCCCGCAGGTCGTGTCCGACAATCATCCCGGGGGTCCAGGCGACTCCTGCATGGTCATACCAGTTCTGCAGAAGCGCGCCCCACCGCCGGTCGTGGTTCTCGAGAAGGGTTCCAAGAATTGAACCGCCTGTGCTGAAGGGAGTTGCAGCGATATTGTCGCAATGTGGCACCGTCAATTCCCGCCCTTCTCCATTTCCTTTGCGCATTTAGGGAGTCCCGTGACTCGCCTTGCCTCTGCATCGAGGGCGGCGAGGATTGACTCCTTCGCCCCCCAGATCAGGCATCGTTTTCTGGCGCGGGTGACAGCGGTGTAGACCAGGTTCCGCGAGAGAATCTGGTTCTCGCTGTCAGGTAGAATGACCAGCACATTGTCGTAGGATGAACCCTGCGACTTGTGGATTGTGATGGCGAAGGCGGGTTCGCATCCGGGCAACTCCGCCTGCGCAAATCCCTTCACGACGCTGGATTCCGTCCCCTTCTTCTGGATTCTGAACCATACCTTTCCGTCCTTCCAGACCCCCACGTTGCCGTTGCTGAGTCCCGTAAGCGGGTCGTTTTTCGTGACGAGGACAGGCATGCCGTCCGCCCCGTTTCCGATGCCGAGTGTCTTTGCGGCGAGTTGGTTGAGTGCTTCGGTGCCGCATGGCCCCTGGTGGACTGCGCAGAGGATTTTGAAGGATTGGTGGAATGCCAGAAGCTCCTCGGGGGTGCCGTTTCTTGGGCACTTCAGGTTCCACTGGTTCTTGATGGCGCGAAGCGCATCCTCCCATTTACCGCGGGCTGGCAGCTCTCTCGCAAGGAACTTGGACTCCTCCGGCTCGTTGTAGAGTCCCGCCGCCTTTTCCTTCGCCAAGTCGATTCTCCCCTCCGCAATATTGGATGCAAAGCCGACGAGTTCCTGGATTTCCCTAGAACGGAAGTTGATCCGCAGCCATGTGTAGCAGGACGGCTCTGCCTTGAGGAGAATCTCGGCCAGGTCGCCGAAGACCGCGCCTGGCTCTACGGACGCAAGCTGGTCCTTGTCTCCGAGGAGCATGAGGCGTCCGTCTTCGGGAATCGCGTCCACGAGCTGCCTGAAGAGCAGCAACGAGACCATTGAGCTTTCATCGACGATGACGAGGTCGTATGGCAGCGTGTATTTGTGATGGAATCTGGGCAGCCCCATCCTTTGCGGATTGATGCCGAGAAGCTTGTGTATGGTGACCGGCCTGAGTTCCCCGAGCTTTCCGCGAATCATGTCTGCGTTTTCCAGATTGCAGGCGAGGCCCGAATTGTCAAGCTGTTCCCGGATTGCGGTTCCCATCTGCGCCGCGGCCTTGCCAGTCGGTGCCGCCAGGGCAATTCTGATGTCTGGATTCTTCTGGATTTCGAGGGCGAGCACCGCCCCAAGCGTGGTGGTCTTGCCAGTGCCGGGACCGCCCGTGATCATCGAGATTGCGCGGCCGAAGGATGAGGCGACCGCCCGGCGCTGGTCCCTCGCATCCTCGCTTGAAAGGTTGGTGCTGAGCCCCGCGACAGTCTCCTCGGCAGGAGCCACGGCGGAGGATTCCGCGTTTTTTGCAAGGGAGGAGGCGACGTAGGCGGCTATCTGCTTCTCGGCAAGGCGGTTCTTCAGCAGGTAAAGGCAACCCGTGGAGGAGACCCAGACCAGCGGGTGGAGCATGTCTTCGCATCCATCCTCCGCAACGGCGCAGCTCCATGCGGAATCCCTGCCATCAAGACGCTTCAACGCCTCCTCGCGACAGGGCGACTCCCAGTTCCTGACATCCAGGGCGCTATTGCCTTCGTCGGAGGACTGCACAAGCGCGCGAAGCAACTCCAGGAAGACTGTGTCGCCTTGTAGGGAGGCATGCCTGGCAACCATTTCCGCAAAGTAGGTCGCCTGTGGTGTGCATTCTTGTTTGTCTGTATTCATAAGTTGTTTATTATAAGATAGTTATGGTGTCAATTCATGGAAGAGGCGCTCGATAAGCCGGAAGGAGGGCCTTGTCGCGTAGAAGCCATTTGCGTCCTCCTGTCCCTTGTGGATTCCCCTGACGAAGCAGTAGATTGCGCCTCCGAAGAGTTCGTCGTATGCTTCCTGCGTGAGTTTCCATTCGGGGTTTGACTTTGCGTATGCGTGCAGGAATGCGGTTGTGTAGAGGAGATACTGGAGTGTGTAGAAGTGCTTGTCCATCTCCTCCTGCATTCCCTGCCTGTTGAATCCCTCGCGTCTGGAATTGAGCGCATTTGTCTTCCAGTCAACGATGTAGTACTTTCCGTCTGGCGCCTGGAAGAGGAGGTCGATTGACCCGTTGAGCACCCATCCGCTCTCCTTCTTGTATTCGGGCGCCCACTCCTGTGGCAGCGCGATTTCGTCAATTCCCTCGAAGAGTCTTTGTGCGTAGAACCCCTTCTCCAGCCGGTATTTGAAGTCGAGTTCGCTTCGTCTGTGCGCCATGTCGATTTGGTTCAACGCGAATGGGAGCCGCTTTTCCGGGTTTGCGGGGTCTGGGAGCTGGGTTCCGAGGACTCCCTCCAGCATGTCTGCAAAGGCTTCCAGACGCGCCTTCTGTTCATCCTCGTTGCGTGAAAGCTGCGAAAACCCCTTGAGTGTCGAGGCGTAGGCGGGCTTCTGCTCCGAGATTGGCTGGGTGAAATCCAGTTCCTCGAAGATTTTGTGCCAGCAGCTTCCTGCCCGTGCGCCCCGGGGGAATCGGAAGATGGGCTCCAGTTCAGCGGGTGCCGCGTCCACGGCTGACTCGTCTGCCTCCGGATTGTCCTCCGCGTCATCCATGTCGTCCGCGATGGAATTCGCCTGTGGTTCCTTCGGCGTTTCCCGTGCCGCCGTCCCGTCCGGCGACTTGTGCCGCGCGATTGCCGTGTAGGAACACGGCCTCCACCCGGCCGGCATCATCACTGTCCCGGAATCAAACTCCTCGCTGACGGGGCTGTCGACAACCGGCTCCCCTTCTTCGGGGACGGCAATTTCCTCGTTGCCGCCGACCCACGCCTGGAAACCCTCGGAGTTGAGTTCGGTCATGAACCTTGGGATAATGCCATCGAGGTACTCCTCCATAAGGCGCGAGCCCTCTGTCCAGCCTTTCCCCTTGGAAGTGTAGCTGGGGTGGGACGTGTCAAGGATTCCCCAGTCGGCTCCATCGGGAATTCCCTGTTCCCAGCCGGGAGAGGATGCATTCAGGGCTTTCTCAAGGCAATCGCGCGCGTTCTGGCGTTTTTGAAAACTGTCCTTCCTGTTTGTCAGTCCAGTGACGTGTTTCCATTCATCAATGCGCTCCCGTGCCTCACTGGGTTTGTTAAGGTCATTGTAAAGATACGCCTTTCCCGTACTCCCCCCCATCATCCGGCAGAGGAGCTCCGCACGGGTCGCCGCAACATACAGGAGACGGATGGTTTCCTGGAACTCCTCCTGGCCAGCCAACTCCTTCGGGGCTTTTTCGCCCTCCGCGACGGCCGTCGTCCGCATGTTGTATTTTGCGACATTCCTGCCATCCTCCTCGATATGGAATCTCGCACCTATGGCGCGGTCATCCTTGATTTTGACAGGAGCGTTCAGCATTCCCAGGACGAAGACAATCGGGAACTGGAGTCCCTTGCTGGCGTGGATTGTCATGATCTTGACGGCCGGGTCCTCCGTAGTCAGCCTAAGTGGATACTTGTCGTTCAACTCCTTGTCGTCGATTATTCTCCCTTCCGCGACACGTTGTCTCAGGAATTCGGCGAGTCCACCGACTCCGAGCCTCTGCGTGGTCGCCTCGTTCTGGAGTGCCTCCTGCAGTTGCTTGAATACCGCGATAGGGCGCGTGTCACCCCTTGGGATCGAGTTTGCGATGATCGCCTCGGAGACGGTCAGCGCGCCATCCTGGCCTATTGCCTTGCATGCCTCCGCCCCGAGAAGCTCCCCCATTGTGCTGTTCATGAAGCGTGTGAACATCGACATGAAGGACTTCTGCTCCCAAAGCTGGCGAAGTTCGAGCAACTTCGTGGAGAGCAGACAGTCGCTGTTGACGAGGGTCGCTATCTGGCCGGGTGTGAAGCGCGGAAAGAATCCCGACCGAAGGAAGCGGTTCACCTTCTGCTGGTAGCTGAGATCCTGGAGGACGCGGAGCAATTCGTCAAGCTGGGCGGCTTCCTGGGTCCCGTAGTAGTTCTGGGCCTTCTGCATGACGCATGGGACGCCGTTTTTGCGCAATTCCCCTGCAATTTTGTTCGCATCGTTGTTTCTGCGGGCAAGAACCGCAATGTCGCCGTATCCGATTCGGTCTGTCCTGGTGCCTTCCTTGCCTGTAGTCCTTATCAGGATATTCCCCGATTCGACTAGCTTCTTGATTTCAGCAACTGTGCATGTTATGGCATTTCCTACATCGTCGCAAAAGCCTGCCGTCAGGAGGTTTTCCGAGATAGGTTCACCATTGGGCCTGACGAGGGTGCGCTTCGTCTCCTTATCCTCGGGGAATTCGATTTCCGGGAAGTCAATCCGATCCGTATTGAAGAATGTCTTTTCGCCACGCCCCTCCCGCATTGCGTTGAGTGCGCCGATGTATTCTTTCGAGGAGCGGAAGTTTGCCCGCAGCTGCGACTTCCTTGCGCCGCCCGTGGCGTCCAGGTAGGTGAATATGTCTCCACCCCGGAATCCGTAGATTGCCTGCTTTGGGTCTCCAATCATGAAGAATCCCCGCTTCCTTCCCTCCGCGTCGGATGTGTCGCCGAAGATGCATTGGAAGATCTCGTTTTGGACATTGTCCGTGTCCTGGAATTCGTCAATCATTGCGAACCTGAACCGGTTGCGGATGATGTCCCGCAGTCTCTCCCCGAGGCCATGCTCCTTCAGGCGGTTTCTCAGGTCCAGGAGGAGGTCGTCGAAGGTCATGAAGTTCTCACGGCTCTTCGCCTTCAGTATCTCCATCCCTGCGAATTTCCTCGCCCATCCATGGACGCTCTGCCTGTATGCGACAAGCGTATCCTTGAGCTCCTTCAGCGTTGCGGATGCCTCCGATGTCGGCGAGTCGCCTCCATCGCCATTTGCCGCGGACCCGGGAAGCGAGTCGCTGTACGGGAGCCCCTGGCGAATCTTTTCCTGGAGTGCCGCAATTGCTTCGTCCTCCGGCGGGTATCCCAGGATTCGATTCTCAAGTTCGGCAATCCTCTTCTCCTTTTCTTCAATGTCCCTTTCGCTTCCAAAGGATTCCGTGATGCCGTCGTTCCAGACGATTGCGCCGTCCTTATCCTTGCCGATGACCGCGCGTGTGTCTTTGCTGATGGTGTAGGGGGTCAGCTCCAGTCCCTTCCAGATTCTCGTGCGCAGCGGATGTCCCGCGTAGTTGTTGCGGCGAAAGAAGTCGGCGTATGCGCCCTCGACAATGTCCGAACAGGTTCCCCTTAGCTCCTTGCCGTAGCGTATGCCGCTCTCGAAGGCATTTTCATTGAGCATCCTCTGGCAAAAGCCATGGATTGTGAAGACCGGTGCGCGGTCAAAGTCGGCCAGCGCCTTGACAAGAATCTTCCTCCTGCCCTCGTCGTCCCAATATGTCTGGCGGGCTTCCTCAAGACGCGCCCTCAGGCGCATCCGGAGTTCGGCGGTCGCAGCATCCGTGAAGGTGACGACGAGTATCTGCTCCAGGGAGTCCACGTGCCCCTCCAGAAGCAACCGCAGATATATCTCCGCGATGTTGTAGGTCTTCCCTGTGCCAGCACCCGCCTCGACGACGGTCACGCCTTCCAAATTGCAATTCCTGACGTCAAAGTCCTGTGTCATAATCCTTCTATCGCTCCCCATTGACTGCTACTGGATATCATCCTCCTCATCCCCCTCATCGCCCTCATCCTCCTCATTCTCATGGAGCAGAGGACCCTGTTTGACCATCGGGAAAAGACTCCTCGCATTTTCCATTGCGTCCCTGTTTTTCTTGCCAGGGAAGAGCCATTCGTCCCCAAACGGCTCGTCGTCCTTCTCTTTGTTGGGGGTTTGCACCGCGCGCCAGGAGAAATCATCCTTCAGCATCACGGGCCTTCTGTATGAGGCAAGAAACTCTCCGACAAGCCTGTCAAGACATCCCTGAAGGGGCTGGCCGCCGTCGGCGTTGGCGCCAAGGAACTCGAAAAAGGACATCCTCATTGAACTACCTGGGGCACGGACGGCGAGAATCCTGGCGCACAACCCGGTGGAGGCGCCCCGCTGCAGGGAAAGGACCAGAAGCCTCAGGTAGGCCTTGACAAGGTATTTCTCCTTGATTCCATTTGTGCCGGGCATTCCGTAAACCGGGATGTACACCGCGGTCGGATTATCCTCGTCATCGACTTCGCAGGCTCCCGTTACGGCAATTGTCCTGCCATTGATGACCGACTTCGCCTCGATGTTGATGGTCTTTCCACGTGCCCAGCCGCCAATGTCGGGTAGTTGTTCATGGCTTTTCCTGATAGTCTCCAGCGCCTCGCGCATCTCCAGTTCCCCAACGTCCCCGATGAGGAGCTGGCCGGTGCTTCGCATCTTGTCCTTGAGCCTCCCGATTTGATCGCTGCCTGCATCAAGGCAGGGTGCCTCCTTGCCGAGTTCCTCCTTGAGGGAGTCGCAGATGTCCCTGTAGAGAACCCATTTGTCCAGGCTAGACGGCTGGAAGGGTTCGTGGTCGGAGAGCGGCTCCGCCTCGTTGTCGTCCCTGTTGAATCCGAGGGCATGCTGCAGGAACGCCTGGCCTCCGTCTTCTATGAGCCTCTCCAGGTCTCTTATCGTGATGGTTTCGGGAAGTTCCTCTGGCTCGCCTACGTCGATTTCCCGGGCTGCCGCGCCACCCTCGTCGCACTTCGTGTCGGGGCGTCGCTTCGCCTCCAACGCCGCCTGGGCAATTCGCCTTGAACTTGCGTCGAAGGCGAATTTGTCCCGCAAAGTCGATGGCAGGGGTGCGTCTTGTTTGCGGAAGTTGTTGATGTCAAAGGAGTTAAGTGTATGGATAACTTCAATCTGCGGCTTGTCAGCGATGCGGTTTACGTATGAAATGAGCTGGGAGATGACTGTCGAGGGAGCCAGGGGCGCCTTGTCTTCTTCGTCAAAGGCGTTGTAGAAGACGAGCAGGTTGTCGCTCGGTGCAAGCAATGCCTCCAGGAAGAGGTATCTGTCCTCGTCTGTCTTTGACCGGACGTAGTATGGGAGGAGCTTGCCGTCGTTGATGAGGTTGAATCCAAGATGGAGTTCCTGTCTGGGGAACTTCCCCTCGTCCATTCCAAGCAGCGCCATGATTTTGCACGGGACTCCCCGCATGGGCATCATGGAGCAGCAGGTGATTCTGCCTCCGAGGAAGGGGTCGGTGACTCCGGCGGTGCTGGCTGTCTCAAGGGCGTCCTGCATCGTCGAGAGGACTACCTGGAAGGGGATGGGCTTCTCCTTCATGGAGGAGTTGTTGACGGACTCCACGAAATCCCTGAGCTTGCCCTCGATGATGGCCATGTCCCGCGCGCTCTCGGAGTCCCGTGTGAAGAATGTGTCCAGGATTTCAGAGAGCAGGTCGCCCCACTCCTGTGCTGTGCGGTGGGAGTTGGAACGCAGGTCGACGACTGTGTCGTGCAATTTGTGGACGAGCATGGAGAGGTTGCCGAGGGCCTGGATGCCGGAGTCGGCGCCGACAGCGGGATATGGCGAAAGTCCTCCGAAGGAGGTGGCGTTTTCCTCTTCGACGGGCGATGGCTCGACCGCCAATGCAAGAAGCATCCTGTCAAGTGCCTGGAGCCAGGTGAATTCCTCGATTCCCGCCGCTTGCTCGACTGGGATTCCGAATGCGTCCGCCCGGCTTGCGCCGTCGAATCCGAAGTGGACTTTTGTCGCGTCAAGCCAGCTTCGAATCGCGATGACGTCTGCGTCTCCGAATGCGAAGCGGCGTCTCAGCGCTGGTGCGTCAAGCAGTGCATCTATTCTGGTGACTTCGAAGCGTGAGTTTGTGAGGAGGAGGATTTGCAGGAAGCTTTCTGCGAGCAGGTTTGATTCGCGAATGGATCGGTCGGTGACCGCATAGTGGTCCTTCAGGGGGCTGGCGTCGAAGACAGCCTTGATGGTTGGCGCGAAGTCGACGATGTTCGGTGCCATGACGATGATGTCGTTCATGGTGTATGCGGGTTTTCCGCCTGCATTGCCCTTTTTGAGGAGCATCAGGAGGCTGTCGCGCAGGGCTTCGACCTGTCTTGCCTGGTTGTGGCACTTGTGGATGGTCACAGAGTCGTCGGCAAACTCCCGCTTGCCGACGGGGTTTCTATTCTCGCGGATAAGCTGCTGCATGGCTCCCAGGAGAGTGCTGGCATCGGGTTCCTCCGGAAGTGCTTCCGTGTCGCTGGTGTCGCCGCACAGGTCGATGACTGCATTGAAGAATTGCTGTGCCTGCCGTCCGTAGTCGGCGAGGAGGTCGTTTTGGAGGTCGTCTTCCTGGAGGGGGTCTCTCCTGCGCGTGGACTGGTTATCTCCCCAGAAATCGCGGCATGGATTGTGGTAGTAGAAGTTGACAGGCGCCGCCTCGCCGTATTTCACCAGGATTTCGAGGTATGCGGGGGGCATCATTGTGGCGCCGAAGACTGTCAGCGGCTGCATTTGCGCTCCGTCCCCAGGGGGCGTTGTCAGGAAGTGTTCGATTGCCTCGGCAAGTGACATTTGCCCGCATCCCGCGCGCAGGCGGTGCCAGAGGTGGGACTGCCACAGGAGTTCCTTGGGGAGCTTCACGGGGGTGCCTGCCTTTTCGATGGTGGAGTCGAGGTTTTCACCCCGTGCCCAGCTCGCCAGGGTCCTGTAGAGGTAGCTCTGGTATTGGTCATAGAGTGCGGCGAGTTTCTGGGCAAGCTGGAATGCCCGCATTATCCTGGAATCGGCGTCGGCTTCAAGGTCGAGGTATTGCTTCAGGGGCGTGAATGCCTCGTCGCTCCCGAGAACCTTCGCGTCGGTGAGCAGTGATACAAGCTGCCACACAAGCACTGAGGTGGAATAGGCCTTCTCGTTGAAATCCTTGACGGAACCCCCAAGAATGCTCCTGAATGCCTGCGACAGGACGGGGAATTCAAAGCCCATTACAACTACGCCGCTCCTGACCATGCGCTGCTCAAGCCATGTCGCAATCCCCCGCGTCGGAACTATTACACGCTCCTCCGAAAGAATCCCGCCTCCGCGAAATTCCTCAGGATGAAGTCGACGACGCTCCAGATAGATGGAGGCCAGGTCGGAAAGGCTGCTGCGCGATATGAGCGAAAAGGGCATATTGGTGCAAAAAATAGATGTGGTGAATGGACTCAGGAAGCCGGCGGCTCTGCAACACGCAGAACATGGGCTCAATAATACTACGCGCAAAAAAGGGAAAACCTTTCAGCACGTCAGGAAAAACAGGAAAAAACCGCCCTATCGGAGAGGACAGACGGAATGTAAGGTGTCGTTCAAGGTTCAACGAGTCAAAGGAGCCTTTTTGAGGAATGTGGGGAATCAAAAGGAAATGGCTGTTTTCGCCGCGGTGTAAAAAGCCGGCGAAGAAGGAATGCATCCCCTTGGAAGGAGGAGGAGAAAAGTGCCCTCACGGCGGGTTCGGGATGCGTGGTTCCGCGTCCTTCCCGCGTCGAGGTAGTCCCGATCTCCACACCCGCATTCGGTCGTAGTGGTGCAATGGACTGCGCATGGGAGGCAAACACTCGCCTCTCTCTCCCCATGTTCGGTCATCGTGGTGCATTGGCGGCAATCCTGCATTTTCATGTGGACTCGCCTCCAGTCTCCGCGTTCGGGGGACGTGCGCTCGCGCGTACGTCCTTTGGATGGAGGGGATTTCTTGGGG